>LinusII_BA0109CM-p1__coassemble_1003_pt1 | contig 42568 bp, 30 predicted proteins | sample LinusII_BA0109CM-p1__metabat2_low_PE_034 | metagenome-assembled genome bin LinusII_BA0109CM-p1
TCTTCTAAAACTCAGCCATCATCCTAAATCCCACCACTTTTTACAGAGACCCAAAAAACTTCTTGTCCGAGACGAAATTGATAAGAAAGAGGGAGAATTTTCAGATGAAAGGAACCTATTTTTTAGGCGCACATCACGATCCAGTTTTTGAAGTCCGCCAAATGACGTTCGATGATCTTGGTGATCATGAAGTCCTGGTCCGCAACAAAGCCTGCGGCGTGTGTGGAACGGATGTTCATATTTATCATGGCGAAGCAGGAAGTGCTGATGTCACTCCGCCTGTCGTTTTAGGCCATGAATTTGCCGGTATCGTTGAAAAAGTCGGTAAAGGCGTTACCGAGCTGAAACCTGGTGACCATGTGGCTATGGACCCCAATATGTATTGCGGTCATTGCGATCCATGCCGTATGGGCAAAAAGCAGAATTGTGAAAACCTGTTTGCGTTAGGCGTAAACGTAGACGGAGGCTTTGCTGAATACACCCGCACACCTGCTTCTCAGTGCTTTAAAATCGATGAAGACATTCCGTTTGTTGAAGCAGCAATGGCTGAGCCATTAGCATGCGTTTTGCATGGTATCGATCTGGCCAACATCAAACCTGGCAACAGCGTTCTCGTGATCGGCGGCGGAACGATTGGTCTGCTCATGGTTCAGATGGCTCGTCTGTCTGGCGCTTCCACAGTGATCCTGTCTGAACCGGTAGAAAAAAGACGTGCTCTGGCGCTTGAACTCGGCGCAGATGCAGCCATCGATCCAATCCACCAGAATCTTAACGAAGAAATCAAGAAAATCACTGGCCATGATGGCTGCAACGTGGTCATCGAATGCGTCGGCAAACCGTTTGCCGTCAAACAGGCCATCGAAGCAGCTGGCTATAATGGCAACATTCTGCTCTTCTCGGTACCGGCACCAGATTCAACAGTTGATCTGCCCCTCTTTGATGTGTACAAAAAAGAACTGCACATCACTGGTTCTATGATCAACCCGGACACTCACCAGCGGGCCGTAAACCTGATCAATGGCCGTCGTCTGGAACTGGGTAAACTGATCACCCATACCTTCCCCATTGAAGAGCTGGAAGAAGCCATCAAGACGCAGATGGGTGCTGAATCCATCAAGGTTATGGTCTGCCCGAAAGAAAACTAAGCCGACGAAGTCATTTTACTTCACTCCAAATTCCGTTCTGGTCTGCTCATAATCCCCATCAGAATCTGACCAGACTCATTTTCCATACCCTGCTCAACCTTGCCAGGGTTGAATATCATTACCTCCCCAAGCGAAGAAGCCGTTCTGGTCCTTCTTCGCTTTTTTCGTACCGATTTTTGATTTTTCTGCCCGCCCGGCTTGTTTTTCGCACCAACCCCCTCTTCAGATACGGATCACCATGGATTTTGATGGCTTTTTAGACGATTTTGAATCCATTTTCTTCTTTTGATCTTTTCTTGAATCCAGTCTGGCAGCAGAAAGGCTTTTTTGCGTATAGGCAGGTGAAGGGGGTCATGTTATGCAAGAACTCTGCCGCCTGCTGCTTCATTGTGCTTCGCGGCGCCAGGCTACGGATATACACCTTGAACAAAAAGACAATCAGCTGGAAATCTGGCTGCGTACACCAAATGGACTTGAAAAACTGGAGCAGGATCTATTTCCGACAGACTTTCTGGAATATCTGAAATTTATTTCCGGCATGGATCTTTGTTCTCCCTATAAACCACAATCCGGAGAATTTTCAATGCCGCTTGAAAGCACGGCGCTGTCGTGCCGGTTTTCGATGATGATGACTGAGCAGGTGCGAACCGGGGTGATCCGGCTTCTTCATTCAAGCAACCATTTCCAGCTGGCTGACCTGTCCAGCTCAACTACCGCCATAGAACGCCTGCGTGAATTTACATCGATTGAACACGGTTTAGTGATCAGCTGTGGACCGACCGGTTCAGGAAAATCAACCACTGTCCATGCCCTGCTCAATGAAATCCTGCACGAAAATAACCGCAAGATTGTTACCCTGGAAGATCCAATTGAAATCCAGGAGCCAGATATGATCCAGATCCAGGTCAGTGAAGCCAGGGGGATTACGTATGAAACCGGAATTGAAGAACTGATGCGCCATGATCCGGACATCCTGTTTTTTGGGGAGTGTCGGAGCAGCTACAGTGCTCGAATGGCACTTCGCGCTTCACTGACGGGTCACTATGTCCTGACCACACTGCACAGTGGCAGCGGTGTGGAATGTCTGCATCGCCTGCTTGATTTGGGGATTGACCGGGACGAGCTGCGTGTTGTTTTAAAAGGTATTTTTGTCTGCCGGCTGGTCAATGCCGGTGACCATAAGGAGGCACTTTATGAAATCTGGAACGAAAAAGAAATCCAGGCCCTCTTCCAAAATGAGCTGGAAGCAAGTCCAGGCCTTTCTTTTACAGCCTGTGGGCAAGAGATCGGGCTGGCCGGTTATTGAAAAACAGGAAATGGAAGTCTTCTGTCTGCTCGATCAGAGCGGACTTTCCTTCCAGCAGAATATCGAACTCTCGTTTAAGCAGTCCCAGAAAATCCAGGACCTGCTCAATCAAGGGATTCCCTTCTATAAAATTGTCAGCCGCCAGAAAGGGTTGCGGATGAAGCGGATGGGGGTGTTGATGGATCACTTTGCTTTGTCGCAGGCTCTTGAATACGACCAACGGCTTCAAAGCGCAAAGACGGTCATGACCCGCAAACTCTTTTCACATACGGTGTATCCGCTGATGATCATGGCCTTTGCGACCGGTCTTGTCTGGTTCTTTTCACTGACGATTCTGCCAGCCTTTGGTGAATATGCTTCAGACAATAATGCCCTGCTGGACAGTCTAAAACTCTTTACATCCGTTTTCTGGATGCTCCTTGGTGTGTCGCCCTGTTTCTTGGAGCCTTGTTTGTCTGGCCGGATGTGGACAGTTCCAAATTCAATCCACTTTTCCGGCTTTCGCTGGTGCGGATTGTTGCCAGTATTGAATGTGCAGCTTTGTTTGAGTGTACCCAGAACAGCAGTCTGCCTACAAGCCAGACTTTACAGCTGATGCAGAACACGGGAAGCTTTCCGTTTGCGGCTTTGTTAGCGAGAAAATGGTCTAAATCCCTGAGCAAAGGAAAATCGTTGTTTGAATGCGTTCAGAAAGATAGCCGGCTGGACTCCTTGTTTGTGCAGTTCTTTGAAATCGGACTCAATGCTTCGCTCATGGAGAAAATGATGCAGGCTTACCAGAAAAGCGCGCTGATGATTCTGGAAAAGCGGATGAAAAAACTGGCGAATTATACCCTGTATCTGGCCTATGGGTCTGTGGGCATTTTAGCTGTCAGTGTCTATCAGGTCATGCTGGCCCCGCTTTCGATTCTGGAAACCTTATAGGCATGCTTTCTTGGCTTTTGTCCTGACAACTGGAAAAAGGAAATAGAAAAACCAGCTTTGATTTCTGGGAGATACCCAGAAATTGGAACTGGTTCTTTTGCTTGGTGATGTTGTTTGCTTTGTGATATTGACCGAATTGATTTGGTGAGCAATTCCCTGCTTGAGAGGATCAGATCGATCAAATGCCAAGCGTAAGCGTCTCATAGGCTGGCTTTTCTGGTTTTTCTGGCTTCTTTTCAGTTTTCAAAGCTTCACGAAGCTTGATTTCAGCTTTTTTGAGTTCTTCGTATTTTTTCATGAGCTTCTGGTGGCGAAGCTCAGATAAGGTCATATCTTTGGGGACTACCACCTTGGTAAAGTCGGTGTCTTCTGGATCAAACACTTCCTCTTTATAGCTGTTGAGAACTTCTTCAAGACCGCTCAGGCCATCTTGATGATGAAGATCAGCCAGACGCATTTCATCCCCATAAAGATAGAAGAATTTCACAGATTTCTTTTCCAGCAGCATCTGGATGGTATTGCGTAAGGTTCCGGAGCTGACCTGCAGATTTCCATAGCGGTTGACCGAAATCGGGTTGAATACTGCAAGTCCAAAGTTAGCTTCAGCTGCCATGATCCGGTCTTTTTCCATCTGTCTTTTCTGTTGAGTGAGTTTCGGATCGTGAACTTCAATAATCTGCAGTTTCCATCCTTCTTCGACTTCAATCCGGGGTTTAGGCAAAACCGTATAAATCGAAACATAAGGATAGAGTGGTTCACGCAGATAGTCGGCAATCTGGCCATCAACGCCTTTGCTGGAATCGCCAAGCATCACTTCAATTCCTAATTTGCAGATCTTTTCCAGGGACTCCTGGATATTTTTCGGGATCGCTTCCTGGCTGCGGGAGCCCGAAATGAAGACTTTACGGCGCCCTGCAGGCTTTGGTTTTTGAAGATTCTGTTCCATAGACTTGCTTTCCAAACTTTTACTTTCAACCTTCTGCATAGTCTGGTGATGCTGGTTGTGTGGCTGGGGATGCTGGGTATGGGCTTGTTGGTGGTGGATCATCTGTTCTGGAGACGGCTGAAAACGGGGTGAAAAAACCAGCAAATTTCCTCTTTTGAGTTTTACGTTCACCACTTCAAAATGAAGCAAAGGCTCAATTCCGTCTTCCACAAAAAGGATCGCCTTTCCGGGCGTCTGACTCAGATCGGCCAGGCTGGAAACAACCGGAATTCCACCTTCAGAAAGAAGATCCAAATTGCCCAGCATGAAAAGCAGCTGTTCTTTGCCGCTCATGATCTCCTTTGCCGCTTTGGGCAGATGATCCAGATCAAACCAGAAGGAAATCCCTCTGTTTTCCAGACGGTAAAGCTGGCTGGACAGTCTGGCCGACTGGCTGATCAGCCCATTCATCCGCTCTTTCCAGACTTCAGGAATGTTTGTTTCCTGGATTGGATCTTTCACAAAAGCATCTAGATCACTCTGGGATACTTCTTCAAGCAAAGCCTTCATCTCGGTATCGTTTAAAGGTCTGGAGGCCAGGCCACTGAAGATAAGGATTTTATTTTTCTGATCGGCTGTATATTTCATTCCAACCCCTCCATTGCTTTTTGTATTGACTGATTCGTATCTGCAAAAATTGTGGCAAATCTTTCCGGATCTTACGCAATCTGTGTGGTCCGCTAAGAGTTACTGATCAGCATTCCCTTACTTAAAGAATTTAAAAAGAAGCGGATCAGAATGTTCTTAGAAAACCACAGACTTTGCGTAAGAACCATCTTTCCTGCCACTGCCTTTTTTAATCGCCTTTTCCGGTACGGACCAGTGCAAAAGGCGTTACACTCCGGGCGCCTGCCTTACGCAGTTTATACGCGCTGACCGTTAAAGTCCATCTAGAGTCTACCATATCGTCGACCAGCAGAATCCTTTTTCCCTGAAGAATCGACTTTCGTTTCGCATTGACCTCAATTGTTTCCATCGCATTTTTCTGCTGGAAGGCACTGTTCTCCATCAGCTTCTGAAGGGCAGCGGTCTGTTTTTTATCTAGGGCATCCACAAACGGAAGGTTCAGCTGCTTTGCCAGGGATGAAGCAAAATCTGAAACCAGAAAAGGATGATTGCAGCTTGGAATCGGCACGACAAGATCAATCTTTGAATCTTTGAGAACCTTGGAAAGAAACCGGACCGACCGATCCACTAAAGCCGGCGAAAAGCGACCGTATTGATATTTTCCGGCTTTGACGGCCTGCCCAATATCGCTTTGATATTCCTCACTGAGTACCCAGCCATCTTCCATCATGAAATCTGGATCCATTTTTGTTTTCTGATCCACCGGAATGGCCCATTGTTTTCGTTTCTCGATTTTTGGACTGCGATTTGCAAGATAGGCCTTGACTGTCTGGCGGCTTTCAAGACTCACACAAATCTTTACGACCGGCCGGTGCAGGCAGGCTGAACAATAGCCACAGCGGCCGGTATCTGGCGCATTGAGCTCTTCACCGAGCTGCTGCATGTAGCATCTCTGGCTTTTACAAAACCGCTCCATTTTATCCATCTCGTCTTGCCGCTGCTGAAGGATCGATCTTTGCAAAACCTCTTCCGCCTTGCGATCAAAAGGAATACTGAAGTTTCGAAAGTATTGTGTGACCGCTGACTTGTTTTTAGGCGATTTCTGGACTCTTTCGTGATAAATCAGAGCCCGGATTTCCAGATACTTCAGGGCAAATTTAATCTTTTCAGATGGCAGATTGACACGCCGCTCCATTTCCTTGGTTGTCAGTCCTCTGCCATTGGCAGGAAAACTTTCGAGCAGTTCTTCCAGTTTACCGGCCGGAATCAGAGAATTTGTCGCAAAGTGTTCCAGGATGCGGCGGTCTTCTGGTCCATGAAGCAGGAAAATGAACGATTTCACGCCGTCCCGACCAGCCCGTCCGATCTGCTGGTAATACGCAATCATATTTTCTGGCATCTGGAAATGGATGATAAAACGAATCGACAAGTTGTCATAGCCCATGCCCAGTTTGGACGTCGTGACCAGAACCTGAATTTTCTCTTCTTCAAACTCCTGCAAAATCTTTGGCGGATCGAGTTTCTTGCCATGATAGCTTTCGACTTCAATGCCGATCGAACGAAGCAGGCCGGCGATCACATCGCAGTCGATCGTGGTATGGCAATAAATCAGTCCCTGACTTTTCGGCTTTTTCGAAAACATTTCCACCAGCCAGGCCAGTCGTTCTTCCCTGCTCATTTCGGGTTCGATCTGAATGGAGAGATTTTTGCGCATCAACGGCCCGCGCAAAATCAGCAGATCCTGGCCAAGCTGGGCCCGGATATCCTCGATGACTTTGTCGTTGGCGGTTGCCGTGGTCGCAAGAACCGCCGTCTGGGCAGAAAAAGAATCAATCTGACGTTTGATGCGCTGATAATCAGGCCTGAAATCATGTCCCCATTGCGAAATGCAATGCGCTTCATCAACCACGAACAGCTCCAGATTAGGAATCTGCGAAAACCATTCTTCAAAACGGGGATTGGCCAGCCGCTCTGGCGAAATGATCAGAACATCAATCGAATTCTCTTGACGGATCTGCTGCAGAATTTCCTCATTATCAGAAAAGGACTGGTCACTGTTGATGGTCCGAGTTGTGATACCAAAGGCCTTTGAACTTTCAACCTGGTTGGTCATCAAGGCAAGCAGCGGACTGATAATGACTGCCGGACCAGCACCTTGTTCGCGCAGAATTCGGGCCGCAATAAAATAGACCAGCGATTTTCCCCAGCCGGTTTTCTGCACCACTAACGTTCTGCGCCTGGCCATTACGTTAACAATGGCTTCCAGCTGCCCCGGACGGAATTTTGCCTCTGGCCCATAGGCTTCCCTTAAAATTTCCGTTGCCCGACTGACTACCCAGTCCCCATAGTTCATAGCTCATTTCCTTTCTTCCCTGCTCTTTTTGTCTGAACAGATTCTGATCTCACATCCAATACGCATACCTGCCTGATCATGACCTTTGTAAAGCGAAAAATTTTTCAATATATGCCTATACCATACTAACAAGCTGTATTGCTTCTGTATACGCATTAAAACGCGCGACATCAAACAGAACAAAAAGAAAAGTCCCATTTTCCGAGGACTCAGAAAATGGGGCTTTGGCCTTAGAACAGGTTATCGTAAAGCAGATATGGATTATGGCTCTGCTCATAGAACAGAGTTGTGGATGGTCCATGACCAGGATAGACGGTATAGTCCTTCTTCAACGTTTTCAGGAAATTCAAAGTCTGTTTCATCTGCGCCGCATCACCGCTTGGTAAGTCAGTGCGGCCGATGGATGAGGCAAATAAGACATCACCGGTAAACAGATTGTCGCCGATTTCAAGAATCGTCGATCCAATGGAATGACCTGGCGCATAGTATGCCGTGACATCAAATGTGCCAATCTTGTTGGCTCCTTCTTTAAGGGCCGCTGGTTTTGCGTTTAAGGCCATATGCGGAACACCCATAAAGCAGGCCGAAGAATTCTTTTCGGGTTTGCATAAGAAATCAAATTCCTGCTCATTGACGTAAACGTCAACCCCAAATTCCTTAACCAGATCATCTACGGCACCAATATGATCAAAATGGGCATGTGTCAGGACAACGGCATCCACTTTGGCTCCAAGGCCTTTGATCAGATCGGCGATCATTTTTCCTTCATCCCCTGGATCGATGACCAGGGCATGGTTTTCATCATTGAGTACGATATAGCAGTTGGCCTGAACCGGTCCAACTGGCTTGCAGATAACTTCCATTCTTTCACCTTCCATTTCAAAACAGAGGCCAATACCCGATCTATTCAAGACAGGCATTGATCACGAAGTCCTGTTTAAGTTTATGATAAACAAAGAACTCTGAAACGGGCAGTCACAGGCAAAGAAAAAGCTGCAGATAGCTGCAGCGATTATTTCTTCTCTTTGTGCTCTGTCATTTTATTGCATTTAGGGCAGTATTTTTTAATATTCATGCGTTCCGGATGTTTTTTCTTATTCCGGGTGCCGATATAGTTTTCGTTACCACACTCAGAGCATTTGAAAGTGATACGGTCTCTCATTCTCTAACCTCCTCGCTCTTCACCTGACCGATTATAGCACAACGAACCAAAACCTTTCAATCATAGAAAAACCAATCTTGTGCCTTCAAGAGCCAGAAATTGACAGTTTTTCAGGATACAACAATCTTCTGACCGATATTTCCCCCGCTTAGGACATCCGGTGATTGCTCAATACGGATAGATATTCATCCGATTCAGATATCGTTCGTCGCAAAGAAAAAGCCAGAAGCTGCCATCAGGCAGGCTCTGGCTCCAGAAAAACAGCCCCGCTTCCTGACAAAGCGAAGTCTGTTTCCCTTTGTTTTCCTGTATTGTTTACAGCACCTTATTGGGCAGTGGTGGTTTTGAGATTGTCCTGCGGATAAAGTTCAAAGTATTTCTCTAAGACCGGCGGAACAACATCGGTGGTGCAGATGTTTCCAGATACGGACTGCGAGTTAACCGAAGACGTTGGCGCTGAGCACGCAAAGGCAACGGTTGGATTTTCGACTGGACCATAGCCAATCAGGTTCGCCGTTGTCCAGTCTCCCACTTCGGCGGTCCCGGTTTTTGCGGCCATGTTGTATTCGAAGTTTTCAAGCGGGGTTCCACAGTTGCCATCCGCCACACAGGCCCTGAAGCCTTCCTGAACACGTTCAAGATACTGGGTGTTTTCTTCTGGCAGTTCACTTTTCAAGGTAACTTCTGAAAGGTCAAAGATTTGATCCCCATTCACTTCGGTTGCGTACTTATAGAAGCGCGGCTGATACATCTTGCCGCTTTCCGCAACAACGCCTGCATACTGCATCAGCTGCAGCGGCGAATAAGTATCAAGCTGGCCAATGACGTAGTTCAGAACCATTCCTGGCGTGTTGTTGCCGGCCGCATAAACGGAGACTTCGTTTGGCACATCAATTCCCGTCTGGTTGCCAAGACCAAACATCGAGTAGTACTGACGCATCTTATCAAGAGTGCCTGGAACATCCTGAATGTTCAGGGCATCACCAGGAACATAATTGTAGCCGCCAAGGCGCATGCCGATATTGAACATGTAAACGTTGGAAGAAACCGACAGAGCTTCGACTTCGTTAACCGGACCATGGTTTTTAAAGGAACCAAGCTCCTGCCCGCCGACATTGATGACTTCATCGACAATGACTTCCCCTGGCTGAATAACGCCTTCCGAAAGGCCCATGTAGACGGTAATGCCTTTAACACAGCTTCCCGGGTTAACCAGTGATGTGTAGTTACCCGAAGCATAATAAGAAAGCTGATGGGTTTCTGGATCCATCTGGTAACCCGACAGAGCCAGCACATCACCCGTTTTCGGATTTTCCATACACATGAACAGTGAATAGAAGTTTTCACGGTTCTTGGTGCCTCCGTAGCGCAGCAATGTGTCTTTGAGCACACTGTCGAGCGTCTGCTGGAGCTCAATATTGATGGACAGATAAATATCATGTCCCTTGACAGCCGGCTGGAGAATTTCCTTGCGGGCCAGACCATTGGAATCATAAGTGATTTTGGCAATTTCACTGGTACCGGAAAGAATATCGTTGTACTCGTATTCCAGTCCGGATTTTCCAACCTGCGCGTTGTACTGGAAGCCCTTGGCCCGGTATTCGTCAACCAGGTTTTCCGGGAGACCTTCCGTCGAAGTGGAAACGGAACCTAAAACATCACTGAGGGCCTGACCATAGGGATACTCACGCTTCCAGCCATTGAAATCCACATCGAATCCAGGAAATTCCATTTTGTGTTCAACCAGATAGGAAGCGTCATCATCATCGATATCTTCTTTGATGACACTTGCCTGACCGGTGGAAGCATTTTCCGCCATGCGATCATATACGGCCGCGGCAATCAGGCTGCGTTCTTCGGCCTGATCAATCATGTCCTGATCGATGGCAGCCAGCTGCAGGGCCCGGACTTTGGAAGAGGTGATTTCCCCATTTTCATAAGCCGTGCGCTCTTCATCGCTGAGCAGGTTCATCCCGTTATAGTTGGGGTCATCCGTATCCAGCATGGAAAGTGTGCGCAGATAGGCATCTTTCAGCTCGGATAAAGAGAAATCCTCTTTGGTCATATGGAAGACGGTTCCAATACGGTCGGCATAGATCAGAGAATCTTCATACGTTGCATTATTGGGGGCCGTATAGACGATATTGTGCGAAGGAACGGTTTTGGCCAGAACATTGCCGGCCGAATCGTAAATCTGTCCTCTTGGAGCAGATGTGTATTGTTTAATGGATGTGTAATCGTCCTGTTTTTCGACGTAAGCCGTATGCTGGATGGCCTGGATGTCCACAAGCCGCGCCAGCAAAATCGTAAACAGGCTGACAATCGCCAGCGCCAGAATCAGAATCCGGTTCGAGACCGTTTTCTGCCGTCCGCTCTGGGCGCGGCGCGATCGGTTGCTGGATTTTTTCATGTTTCTCCTCCAAATATTCAACCTATTATAACAAATCAACTTTGTGAAATATACAAAGTTCTTATCAAATAAGATTCAAAGAGAAATTAAAAGATTTGTAATCGGGAACAAAAAAATACGGACCTTTTCAGCCCGTATTGATTTTTGGATTGATTTCTTTTCTTTGCCTGCCAGTCTTTTCGTCCTTACTCAATTGGCTTTTCAAAGAAGTTGCCATAGAAGTTGATCGACTGGAAGACGTTGATCAGACAATGCGGATCCGCCTTGCGCAGCACATGGCAGACATTGGTCAGTTCATAGGAAGAAATCGTTGACTTGCAGATGTAGTAGTTCTCCCCTTTAAAAGCACCGACACACTCAATAATCGACATGCCATGACGAACCGTCGACATAAAGGCATCGACAATCACTTTTGGATCCTTGCAGGTAATTTCGATAGTCACTCGCTGGAAACGTTTATAGGTCCGGTTAATGACGGTTGTCGACAGAAACTGGAAGATAATCGAGTAAGCACAATAAATCCAGCCAAAGCTGAAACCATAGGCAATATACATCGCACAGTTGAAATAGAAGACAATGTTGAAAATCGAGCGATGAATCTTCTTGGCTACATATTGCGCAATAAAGTCGGATCCACCCGTTGATCCGCCAGCGGTTAAGGCTAATGAGCATCCAGCTCCCCAGAGAATGCCGCCAAACAACAGGTTTACAGTGATGTCATAGAAGAAAGGCTCAAAGTGCAGAACTTCCAGAAAGACGGAAACCAGCACGAACTGAACTGCCGACAGCACGACAAACCGCTTGGAAATTGCCTTGGCACAAAACAGGGCGACTGGCACATTCAGCACAATAATCAAAACGGATACCGGCCAGTTAAAGCCCATGGACGCCCCAATACGGCTGATAAACAAAGATATACCTGTAAATCCACCGGAAATCAGGTTGCAGGGATTCATGAATACCTGCATGACAAATGCCTGTAAAAACGCAGAAAGAATGACCTGGATCAAAGAAATGGTAAAGGCCGCTTTCTTGTTCTGTTCAAGCTTCTGATAAAATTCAAACATATTCTCCCCCTGAGCAGATAAATCTCTTTTCCTGATTTCGAGCCGGTCTCTTTTTCTTTCTTTTCTGGTCTTCACATTCCAGCTTCGAAACCGAGGGCTACTGCTCATTTGTCGCTTCCATTGTAACGAAGATTTGCAGATTGAATCGGTCAGAAAACAGTCTTTTCGATGGATTTCAAAAGAGCATTAACGAATCGCCAGAATGATCTGCTTACATTTCTTTCTTTGGTTTACAAACCGGTTCTGTCCCTCTTTTGATTGGTCATTTCTCATCCGAAACTCTCTTCCCGCATCGCTTTTTTCTCTTAAAGGATTGTGGGGATCTCATCTCAGGATCTGTCAGCCGAATTTCTCTGATCGATTCAGTTTCCCTGCCCATCCTTTTGCCAGTTCTCTTCTTTTCGGAGGGCTGCCGTATTGACTGACCTTCCTTTATAGCCGATCCTTTGTGGGGGCAAGAGTCCTTTCTGTTCGATTTGGCTCAGTTTTTTTGTAGGTCCCACTGGATTTTAAAAATAACCTTCATGAATTTTGAATTACTTTTGGTATCTCTTTTTCAAACTTTGAGGACAATCCAAAGATCAAAAGCGTCTTTTCATTCCAGTTTCGGGCTGAAATTGGGATAAATCAAATCTATACGATTTATCGTAAAAGTTTTTTTAAAAAAATTCATATTTAGCCTTGCGCCATCATTCGTTCTTTGGTAAATTAAATGAGCGCTTGAGGCAAGCGGTTCCGTAGCCAAGTGGCTAAGGCAACAGACTGCAACTCTGTGACCGTCGGTTCAACTCCGACCGGAACCTCCATTATGATGGGATCGTGGCGGAACAGGTAGACGCAACGGACTTAAAATCCGTCGGTCATTGCGACCGTGAGGGTTCGATTCCCTCCGTTCCCACCATTTTTTGTGAAAAGCGCAGCGGCTGAAAAGCCGCTTTTTTTATTTCTATTTTCCGGTCTCAACCAACAAGCCCCGCTGAATGCGAATTCCACATTCATCGGGGCTTGTTTTCGTTATAGGTAATTTTCTTGTTGGCTGCATCGACAGCTTATCAGGTTGTTATTTTAACGATTGTGAAGCATTGAGAACCGAAGTTGAATACAGAAACAGGACATGCTGATTCTCAAAATCAATGAGGGACTTCAATCGCCAGTGTGGCAGATTGCGCAGATCAATCAAAGTTGTCTTCGAATATCCGCTGGCAAGCAATGGAACCATGGACGAGCCATAGGAATCTGAAAAGACAATCAGCTGTCGGTCTGGGTCAGCATGAGGATTGTCAATTTCAATCATTCCTGAACTTCCCCCAAGAAAGAGCTGATAGGGATCCATTCCCTGCACTTTATCGAGATCATAAATCGTACTGACTTCCGGCTTTCCCATGTCATAGCGTTTGACAGTCCAGTCTTTCATCTGATCGTTCCAGAGATAACGCAATGAATCGGATCCACTTGGCAGCATCGTTCGACCACCTGTCTGGCCGATAAAGTCGTTTAAAGCCGTTTTTACCGTGTAGGCATCTAAAAGTCTTACTCCCATCGAATCGGCCAGTCTCGTGGCCGAATCGAGGATCTTTTCCTGACGCCAGTGCGGATCGGTATAGTAGTAATCATCCAGCTGCAGGGTATCCTGCAGATCGATCCATTTTCCAAAATTCATTTTCTGTTTAGCCTGTTCAAAGAAGGCTTCATAATCCATGTTCAGATACTCATCTTTTTCCAGAAAGTAAGACTTATCAGGAATGATCGACAGATAGACTTTGCAGGAAGTCCCTGCCAGATCCTTCTGGACAACATCTGCAAAAATACCGGCCGCATAATCCAGAGAATCTTCATGAATTTCCCGTTCAACCTGAATCAGATATTTATCGTGGCTGATGATGCCATCGTCGTCCAGATTGCCAAACAGATACCGGCTCGATAAGGATTTGACCTTCAACAAGCCTTCTCGAAATCCAACATGGTCCGTCGCGCAGTCCTCAAATTCTTCCTGCCACTGGCCGGAAAGAATCATTTTGGCCTCCACTTTCGGAAAAGAGGCCAGTTTTCGCCGCTCAGAAAGCGACAGTTCTGTATTTCCAGAAAGCAATGATCCAACAAGAAAGCAGCCGAGCACACCAAAAAACAGAATCGAGGTGAGGATGGAACGTTTGCGGGAGGCTTCATCCTGCGTCCGTTCAGTTTCCAGTTCCACTGGTCTTGTTTCCTTTGAAATCGGATGTTTTGTTTTCGGACCCATTCTCTTGTTCACGTCATCCCCTCCTTTCGTTTGTCAGATTTATTTTGATACTTCATTCGTCCATCATTCATCCATTCATCATTCATCCTAAGCCTTCATCATTCGTTCATGATTCGCCTTTGATGCATCATCTGGACTTAGAAGCGGAAATACAGAAACGGATTAAACGTTCCCGCCGCCAGCCAGGCAATACAGAGAATCAAAATCAGAACCATGCCTGTCGGCTCCATCCAGCCAGTCTGCGATCGATTGATCAGCTGATGATATTTTCTCTTCCAGACCGGAAAACAACCCGCGATCGCCACGATGAAAAGGATCAGATTGGAAAGCAGCGTATAAATCGTTATGCCATTGGTAAGAGGCAGCCCGCTAAGTCCAAACATCGCCTGCAGATCGGACTGAAACTGTGCCAGCGAATCATCATAGAAAAGAACAAAGGAAAGAAGGATCCCGCAAAGAAAAATCAGCCGATACCACCAGGTGTTCTGCCATGAAACGGGAATCACGAATTTTTCCAGCGTCAATAAAACAAAGAACAGCAGGCCCCAGAACACAAAATTCCAGGCCGCACCATGCCAGAGACCCGTTAAAAGCCAGACCACAAACAGATTGAAAATCTGTCTGGCTTTTCCCTTCCGGTTTCCACCTAGTGGAATGTAGACATAATCACGAAACCACCGGGTTAAGGTCATATGCCAGTGTCTCCAGAAATCGGTGAAGCTTCCTTCCAGAAATGGATAGTCAAAGTTTTCCGGCAGCCGAAAGCCCATCATCTGTCCTAAACCAATGGCCATATCCGAATAGCCTGAAAAGTCATAGTAAATAAACAGGGTCACTGCCAGTCCATTGAGCCAGTAAAACAGAACCGAAGGCGTACTGACACTTCGAAAGAAGACACTCAGACTGGAAAGCTGATTGGCAATCAATACCTTTTTCGCCAGCCCGCAGACAAACTTAGAAGCCCCTTTCTGGGTTTTCTGCCAGGAAAGATGACGATGTCTGTAATCGAGCTGTCCTTCGATTTCGCTGTAGCGCACAATCGGTCCGGCGATGAGCTGGAAAAACATGCATACGTATAAACAGAAACGAAGCAGCGACTTCTGAACCGGACTTCTGCCTGTATAGACATCGGCCAGATAGGAAAGAATCTGGAAGGTATAAAAGCTGATCCCAATGGGAAGAATGATGGTTTTGACCATCAGATCCACGTTAAAAATCTCTCCAGCTATTGCCGCAAAGAAGTTGAAATACTTAAACCAGAAAAGCAGAGCGCATATGATGACCACACCAAAAATCAGGACAAGCTGACGTTTTCTGCCGGCAAGCTTTTCCATCCACAATCCGCACCCATAGCCAACCAGACACTCAAATCCAATCAGAAGTAGCCATTCCGGACGCGACCAGCCATAAAAAAGCAGACTGAAACCAAGCAAGACAAAATTTTTCCATGATCTGGGAGCCGCAAAATAGCACAGCGAACAAAGAGGTAAAAACCAGATCAGAAAGACAATTGAACTGAATTCCATACTTTGAACTTACCTGAAAAACGAAAAGTCCGCTCTGCCTTGCCCAAAAGGTTATCTAAACCAGATCACAACCAGAAGCAGTTTGAACAGAACGTTCAAAGAAACAGGAAAGGCACCCTGACGCAGCCATTCAAGGAGGTCACAGCCTAATCATTGGTAAGTGCTACGCAAAAAAGGACATCCCGGATCGAAATCCAGAGATGTCCTTGAACGATCAGATTCGTTTTTTCGAAAATCGTCTTATTCTTCAAATTTTCCGGAAACCATTTCGGCGTTGGTCATGACTTCTTCAACGGCTTTGACGAATGGTTCAATCTGGCCGGTCTGACCGAAGCTGACAATCAGGAAGTTGTCCTGCAAGAACAGATCGTATTCATCCGGGAAGGTGCACAGCCAATGGTTATCGAGCAGCCCCTGCTTGATCTCATCGAGTAATGCTTTGGTGTCTACACCCTCTTTGAGCTGCCAGGCAGAGGCCGTAAACGAGTTGGCCATCATGCCATTCATCACAGATGCACCATCCACACTATCTTTGATCAAGGATTCTGGAACGACCAGTGCAGCACGCAGCTGATCTTCAGCACTCAGATCCAGAGCCAGCGGTTCCGTTTCACTGACATTTTCACCGACGCCGCCAATAATCATGGGTTTGTCTTCATCATTTTCTTTTTCCCAGATCGCCATTAACAAGGTCTGCGAATCACTAAAATCAAATGCTTTTTCATTGCTGGAGACCTCACTGCTCACATTGCTCGAACAGCCAGCCAGACCCATCATGGGTGTAAGAACCAGAAGTGAAGAAAGAGCCAGCTTTGCCGCTTTGCTCATGGAATGACGAAAAGATGGAGTTGGATACATAGAAAAATCCCCTTTCTACGGGTTTTGCGACAGATCTTAAAACAAAACCTGGATTGTCTTCCAGACCTCTTGTGCTTTACTTCAGTCTTGCGCTTTTCAAAGCCTTCTTCAAATCAAGAAGTACAGGCAAGAAGCAAAGGGTAAGAAACCAACACAAGATATAAAGATGAGATATCTGTATTTCCAGGATGAATTTCCTCAGCTTTCAGCATGAAAAAAGATCTGTCGGATCGTCTTCATTATAGAAGAAGAACCAACAGATCAATTTCAAACTGACTTGGTTTCTTATGGGTTAGCGACGGCTGTTCGAACCGGATCCGGCCGCAAACAGGCGGAGTACATACAGGAAAATGTTGATGAAATCCAGGTAGAGCTCCAGTGCAAAATACACAGTCCATTTCTGTCTGGTTGGTTCATCACTTTCAACCTGCGCCATGATGGTTTTCATACGCTGAACGTCCCAGCATGTAATGCCGGTAAACAGAATCAGACCGATGGACGAATACAGAATGATGCTCATCGGTGCCCCAAATAAAGACAGGACAAGCGAAGAGATCAGCAGCACAAGCAGGCCGACCAGGCAGATCAGACCCAGACTGTTGAGATTGCGCTTCGTGGTCAGCCCCACAAAAGCCAGGCAGAAGTAGAACACAGCACTGATCAGAAATGCGTAGAACAAAGTGGATCCTGTGTACACCACGCCTAAAGAGCTGAATGTAACGCCGGTTAAGACCGCATAGGCAAAAAACATCGTCCGCAATGTGGCAGCACTTGCTTTTTGCATCTGGATGCCAAAGGCCATCGCAATGCCAAGCTGGGCTACAAGCAGCATCAGACTGATCATTGGATGGGCCATCAGGTAATTTGTGCCGCCCAAGATCAAAAAGGCAAAAGCGGTTGCCGCCGTGATGACAAGACCGAGGCCCATCTGCAGGAATGCTAGGGTCAGATACGACTGACTGGGTTCGAAGGTCTGCTGGACAGATGGCTCTTCAGGTGGAATGGGTGGAAGATGATCCATGGAATATTGGCTCATAGAAATTTCCTTTCTGGAATGATTCTCCAATCAAAGACAGGACCGAAAGCAAGCTTTCGATCCTGTCTTGTTTCTAGTTCTATTGTAGCTGGAAATGAATTTTTCCCAAGATATCTTTTCAGTGAGCCGTGCGATTAGTTGTTTTCCTGATCAGAAATCAGCTCTTCCGCCTCTTTCTGCGCATTTTCGCGCAGAATGGCTTTGGCTTCATCGGCAACAATTGGTTCACCGTCTTCGCTTTCGTTGATTAAGAAGCTTAACAGTTCGCGGGCAGCATCTTCAATGCCGGCACGGTTGCTCTTATCAAAGCCAAGGTGTGTATACACTTCACCTAAGTAGATGCCGTTTTCTTCGAGGTTGGCCATGACCTTATCGATCAGTGGATCGCACAGTTCCTGTTCCTGCATCGGGCCAAATGGGTTGGCAAAGTAAGTCTTGGACAGACCTTTTTCCTGGGTTGTGCCTAAAGCCATACGGGTACCGGCTTTGCAGGTAGCCTTGAACTCTTCAATTGGCAGTTTCTTCATACCCTTGGAGTCGGTGTAGTTGTTGGCATAGCAGAACAGATCAATTGGATGGTTTTCTGTAATGAACTGATAGCTGGATGCTGGAACAACCATGCGTGCATTTGGATTTTCAGGCGCAAAGAAGACCGAACGGTCCATATCTTTGTAGGGAGTTCCTGGATCCAGGTCATCCAGACGGATGAAGGCACCTGTTTCAGTTCCCTGACCATAAGGAACACCATCTTCAACATGGATAGTACCCATATCATCAAAGACAACCTGAACGTCACGGATCAGATCTTTACCCACCATCTTCAGAGCTTCAATGGATTCGGATTTACCGGCACCAGAGTCACCCATTAAGATCAGGCCTTTGGAACGTCCATCGTTGAGGACAATGTTGACCATGGCACCATGGATTGGCAGCCAGCCGTTTTCCATCATAGCCAGGTTGTGTAAAGTTAAGGCCATTTTCTTGAGGTAGCCGAAGTATTCCATTCTTGGATGATCGGAAATGCGGCCAACCCAGATGTTGTTTTCTTTATCGTGGTAGTACTTGGTTTCGTTCAGACCATCTTCGTTACCGTAGATCATGATCAGATCTGGTTTCATTTCGGATTCTTCAACCGTAGCCAGCTCAAACAGGTTGACCATGGACAGAGCCAGGGAGATGTACTTCACGTTGAAGTAAACCAGGCATAACAGTTTGCCGACTTTTAAAGGCAGGCAGAACCAGGAGTCTGGATTGATGTACAGATTATCCATTGGGTTTTCCTTGGTTTCGGTAAACATACCGGTACGTTTGGAAGAACCTGGGTGAAGAATCATTGGAGTACGAAGCATTACGGTATCGATCATTGGAACGTAACGCAGCTGCAGATAATCTTCAGAATAGAAGTTTTTCACCTGATGAACGGAGAAGCAGGCATTGGTTCCGGCCTGAACCTGACGGTAAACCAGGTTTGGACGACCCATGATCTTTTCTTCATACATACGATACGTCCGTAAGATCAGATCGTTGAGGTCCGAGTCACGGCGAACCAGAGTGTTGATACCAAAATCAGGATCATTGGAAGAATTCATGAAACCAAAACGTTTCAGCGAACGCCAGCCATGATAAATCTCTTCAATGACAGTCAGTAAAGTCTGGCGGTCACGTTCAAGTGGGTTATCTGCCAGTTCGTCATAATCAAAGACAACAAGCTGGCTCAGGAAAGAGACCAGCTCATGGGCTGCAGCTTCTGGCTCCAGTTTTCCATCCTGAGTCAGATAGTTATAAATCTTCGGGTAGGTTTCTTTCTGGATCCGGACAAAGTATGTGATGAACTTTTCAAACGTCCGGCTCTTTAAGAGGACTTCACGGTTTTTCGGATAGGCACGGTTGTAATTCAGAACGACCTGACCGTTGGCAATACTGATTTTCTTTAACATAGATATCCTTTCCTCAATGAATCTGCATATTTCTGTTCTTATTCAATCTCTTCAAGGTCAGAAGATCTTTTCACTCCAAACTTTCGCGCCAAAGTGAGTCTCTGTCAAAGATAACTCTCTGATAAATTGCGGGTTTTGAGTGCTTATCCCTGAAGCAGCAGAACGGTTAAGAACAGGTGCATCATATATTACTTTTCCAAGGTTGTAAATTTAGCGAACATGAATCATGAACAAATGTATGCATATCATGACCATTTATCCGCTCTCATTCTGCCTTTTCACCGTCGCATTTTAAAGAATAGTCACTTCCCTTTTTGTGTAAGCGCCCGCATTTTTCATTCAGTCCTCATTAAAGGGCTCTAAAAAGTCCTCGTTGGCCAGTTTTCCCGTTTTGTTGGTTGTTTCAGTCATTCCACTCTTTATTTTTTCTTCATGGTCTAGAATTGAGGTATCCATATTTTTCCACATTCCCTGAATTCGTTCCTGTTTTCAGACGTATCATTTCCACATTTTTCTGTTGATCCACCGAAATTTTCAGGGAACGGATTTTGAACATCGCTCAAACAATATCGATTCAGTACCCACTCTTTTCGGGAACGATTCAAACATGCACATCAATCTGTAATTCTAAAAAGATTTTGCGTTCATATTGCGCGCTTTGCGAATCGATGGTACAGTTCTTGTACCAAAAGCCTCGAATGACCATCATATGGCGAAAGGAGAAATTGAAGTATGACGAAAACAACAACCGTTTCGCACAACAGCCGCCACAACGACACAATCTCAGCCAGAGAATGGCTGTCAGAGCGTGGAGAGATTCTGGAAGACAAATTCTTCGACTACTGTGATGATTTTCAGCACAAAGTAGACACGGATACTTTATCTTTCAGAGAAGGCGCCTTAATCTTCCTTGCAGGCGGACTGGCCTGCCAGATCTTCATCTGGTTGACTTCCCTGTTTTCCTGATTCAAATTCTGCAAACTGCATTTTCTTTGAATTCCATAAGGGTGCACCATTTGTGCATTCCTGAAAACAGCAGCAAACCGGGCGCATCATAAACTGCCTGCATGACTACCCACATCGTTTCCAGCGTTTATCATTTTCTGCCTGTTCTGGCCTGACTTTCTTCGTCCTGGCCCGGCGTATGCTGGAAACAGAAATTGTTATTGATTGCGATTCGTTCCTACGCATCCATTTTGTACAAATAAAATCATCAAGGGTCCATATGGCTTTACTTCAAGCCTTTCTGGACCTTTTTTCTTTTTTGAAGCTGCGTATTCTTTGCGACATGATATGCGGATGGTCCGCCCCCTCTTTGTCCGCTTATTTTCTGCCGGCGCCCGCTCCTGATCTGGATCTCCTTCCGACCGGACCGCTCTTTGAGTTTGGATGCCCTTTGGATGAGTATTCTCTCTTGCTCTATCTGTTTTCCTGATGGATGCATTCTTCAAACAGGACGCACTGAAAAGGGGGAATCCAGCGAAAAATGAAAATAGCCTGTTACAACTGTGCAGATTTCGACAGACGGCGGGCAATTCTAAAGTTCTTTGAAAATTTTTCGAAACCTTCAGTCCTCAGGCGATTGTTCAAATCCGGATTTGATATGATAGGAACAACCTGCAGATCCCCTTCCTTATCTTTGATGGGCTGACTTTGTCTTTCAAGGAACCAGGCGGTTTTCTGCCTTTCTTTCTGGACCCCGCTTTTTCTTGTTGATCTTCTTGAATACCACAGGCAAAAATCGGACCAGTCTTCTCTCAATAAAGGAGTCTTATGAAAAGCCAAGCCAAAAAATACAAGAACCGGCTGCTGCTGGTCTTTTTAAGTTCTCTGCTTGCGGCTGGATGCGCCCAGCCTTCCGCCTCGTCAAGCAGTCAATCCAATACCACGACAAGCGAGTCTGTCTCTTATGAGACCACGGCAGTTTCCAACACCGAATTTGAAAACTTCCTCGATCAGTATGTCGTGAAACTGTGCGAAAGCAGTTATCTGCTCACTCACCGCTACTTTGAGCATCCGGAAAACTACGGTATCGATCTGGACAAATGCAAGATCACGCTGGGAACTTTTACCCCAGATCCTGAAGAACTTGCCTTTGAAAAGAAGGCGCTGTCGATTCTGGAAAGCTTTGAAGATACCAATCTGAATGCCACCAACAAGCAGATCCGTGAACAGCTGATCTGGGAGCTGAATCTGACTGTGAATATGTCCGATGAAAAGTTTGAATACCTCGGCTCGATCTGGTCTGAAATTTCGGGTGTCCAGGCGTCTTTAACGGATACGTTCTCTGAATTCCAGCTGTATACCGAAGAGGATGTTGAACCGTTAATTGCTTTAATCAACGATGTTCCCCGCTACGTGAAAGAAGCTCTGGACTATTCCAGCAAGCAGGCCGAAGCCAAAACATTTGCGATTGATCTGGGTACTGTTGTGGCTACATGCCAGTCCATCGTCAACTCCAAAGATGATTCGCCAGTCACCAGCGAACTGATGGCTGAAGTCGATGCGCTCGGGCTGGACAGTGAAAAATCCGAAACATATAAGCAGCAGATCCGCGATGCTCTGCAGCAGTCCTTCTTCCCTTCCTTCCAGACGATTATTGATGGTCTCAATGGCCTCAAAGACAAAAATGGAACAGTCAAGGGCATGGCATCCTATAAAAATGGTCGTGAAGCGTATGAGTACGTTTTACAGTCTTATGCCGGATCGAGTGATGACATTGAAGTCATGAAAGAAGAAATCCGGACTGCCATGGATGATGCAGTCACGGAATATCGTTCGATTCTTCGCACGAACGCAGAAGCCGCTATGGTTGAAGAGCCGGAAACCCGGTTCACCAGTGTCAGTGAAATCATGCCATTTTTGGAAGAGCGCTATCCGGCTGAATTCCCGATTGTCAAAACCATGGACTATGAAATCAAGGAACTCTCTCCTGAACAGTCCAAAAACGGCGTCATGGCCTACTTTGTCATTCAGCCAATTGACTCCAAACGTCCATACGAAATCCGCTACAATGCCCGTGACTACGGAAGCGATCCATCCAGTCTGACGCTCTATGACACATTTGCCCATGAAGGCATTCCAGGACATATGTACCAGGCGCAATACAACCGTGACCACTTCAAGCATCCAATTCAGTACTTCTTAAGTTCATTTGGCATGCAGGAAGGCTACGCAACGTATGCAGCCTATCAGACCATTCCATGGACCGGCATCGATGAAGACACGGCCCGCGTGTGGGAACTGACCGATCAGTATTCCAACTACTCCGTGCTGTTGATGGACATTCAGATCAACTATGATGATTACTCTCTGGATGAATTTGAAAATGTCTGGGGCAAAGGCAGTGAAGCCATCTATAACCAGCTTGCGGAAAATCCAGGTGTCTTCTTTGGCTACTACTATGGATGCCTGAAAATTCTGCAGCTGCAGGACATCGCCAAAGAATCTCTTGGTGAGATTTATGATCCCGTGTCCTTCAATGATGCGCTTTTACAGGCCGGTGACGTCAATTTTGGACTGATTGAAGAAAATATTCAGTCCTATATCAATAACGCCCGCTCGAGCGCTTATGGAAGCAAAGAAAACAAAGATACGGACAGTGCCGCTTCTGACAATGCAGGCGATCAGGCCGCTGACAAATCTGAAAGCAAAATCCCCGCTCCATCTTCCAATGGTTCTGACAACACCAATGAGGTGGAAGATACCGGCCCGACCAACCAGGGCGGCGACTTTGAAGAAGAGTACTTCGACGAAAACTAGTCAGAACGGAACGGGCAATAGATACACTGATAAAAACTGGTAACAAATTAGACGAAAAGTAAAAAGGCCGAAATCTGATGACCGGCCTGCTCCCTCTCCATTCAAAATCTGGCATGAGTAAATCCCACGATTTGCTCATGCCTTTTTTCATTTATGCCTGCTCACCTATCCACTCGCCCACTCATCCACTCGAAGTTTTCTTGTGAAGCCTTACCCAAACTGGTCTGACGGTTCTCTTTTGCGACACAATCCAGGCGAAAAGAGGCTGCAGGACAGACGAACAGAAACCAAATCCCAACGAACAGAAAAGATGGATGAAAACGATCAGGAAAGCGAAAAGAAGGCAGAAAAAAAGCCCGCGTTTTGAGGCGGACAAACATGACGGATTTGAACATCAGCTTCGAATCAGTCTGATGTCTTTTTGAATCCCTTCTTTTTTACAAAGGCTTTAAGACTTTCGTATGTTCCTGGGACTTTATCTTCTCCCATGGTCTGAAGAAAATGACGATGAATGGCACGGATAGAGATACCAGGCACCTGCAGCATTTTTTCAATGGACTCTTCATACTGGTCCCATTTGCTGAACTCTTTTTTCTTTTTTCTTGCTGGGACTTCACCAGCCTCAAAATACTTTTTCACCGTTCTGCGGTCGAGATCGTAAGCTCTGGCAAGTTCAGAAATGTTTGGCTTCATGTTTAAATCTTTTAAAAGCTGAATATTGGCAACCAGCTCGTCTTTTTTATTCATGGTTACCCTCCTGACTAACAGTTTCCACGAAAAGGATCGGTTCGTCTACAAAAAGGCATTATAAGAGTGCACAAATCTACATTTTTCGATATGATCATCCTATTTTTCGCATTTTTTGACGCGATTTAATAAACATCGCAAGAAGACGCCTTTACTCCCAATCCAGGTCAAATTTTTACCCGGATAAAAAACCTGTAATCCAATTTACACGAAATCTCACACAAAAAAAGTGCCCGGGTAGCAGGCACTTAAAATAACATATTATCTGTGAAAAAGTTGCGCAATGGATTCCGCTTTTCCGATGATTTTGTCGTGTTCCTCAAGAAAAGAAGTCAGAATGTCTGCTTTTTTCAAAAAACGCAAAATCTTTCTGTAAGCGGAATTTCAATCAATTAACTTTTTGGAAAATCAGTCTACTTGGCGTAAAGTTCGTCGAGCAGCGCTGGCAGATCTTCCAGAGCGATTTCTGTTTTTACACCGTCTTCACGACGCACGTATTCAGCTTTGCCGTTGGCTACACCTTTACCCAGAGTGATACGGTGTGGAATACCAATCAGTTCCATATCCTTGAACTTGACACCAGCACGATCCGTACGGTCATCGAGCAGAACTTCATAGCCTTTGGAAGTCGCATAATCGTAAAGTTTCTGCGCTTCTTCTACCTGTTTGGCATCTTTCATGGAAACGATAACAATTGCCACACGGAATGGAGCCAGGTTATCTGGCCAGATCAGACCGAAATCATCATGATGCTGATCCGCAACAGCAGCCATGCAGCGTTCCAGACCGATGCCGTAGCTGCCCATCCAGACTGGCTGGAGCTGGTTGTTCTGGTCAGAGTACATCAGATCCATGGCTTTGGAGTATTTGGTTCCCAGTTTAAACAGGTTGCCGACTTCAATACCATGTTCAAAGGTCAGATGTCCGCCGCATTTTGGACAGAGATCCCCTTCACGAACCATAGTCAGATCTGCAACAGCTTCTGGTTTGAAGTCTTTGAGGTTGACGTTTTTAAGATGGTGGTCATCTTCGTTGGCACCAACGATGAAGTTTTTCTTGTGTGCCACCTGACGGTCCATATAAACCGGCAGGTTAAGTCCAACAGGGCCGGCAAAACCAATGCGGGCACCCGTTGCTTCTTTGACTTCTTCTGGAGTAGCCAGATTGAGTTCAATGGCATTGAGCAGTTTGCCGGCTTTGGTTTCGTTCAGTTCACGATCACCTGGCAGAACAAAGGCAACGAGTTTTCCATCCGCGTTATAGATCAGAGTCTTCACGAAATCAGAAGGCTCTTTGCCTAAAAAAGCGCTGACTTCTTCGATGGTTCCGGCATTTGGAGTGTAGATTTTTTCCATTTCGAGTTCAGGGCTGTTGTCATCTTCAAGAGTGTCAACAACTTCAGTGATTTCTTCGTTGCTGGAAAAATCGCAGCTGTCACAGCCAACGACAATATCTTCACCAATGGAAGAAATCGCCTGATATTCTTCGGAAAGCAGACCACCCATCAGACCAGTGTCGGCTTTGACGATTTTGTAGGTTAAGCCTAAGCGGTCAAAGATCTTGTTGTAGGCATCGTACATATTCATGTAAGCCACATCCAGGCCGGCTTCATCTTTATCAAAGGTGTAGGCGTCTTTCATGATGAATTCGCGCACACGGATCAGGCCGTAACGAGGTCTGGTTTCATCACGGTATTTGGTCTGAATCTGGTAGAGATTATAAGGGAAGTCTTTCCAGGATTTACCATCCATGGCTGCAGCCATCGCAAACAGTTCTTCATGGGTTGGACCGAGAACGTATTTCTTATCGTAACGGTCTTTGAGCGCAAACATGTTGGATCCAAAGGATTCACGTCTTCCGGAAGATACATAAACGTCCTCTGGAATCAGGGCTGGCATGAGCAGCTCCTGAGCGCCGTGTTTGTCCATTTCGTCGCGAACAACATGTTCAATGTTGGCCAGGACGCGTTTGCCCATTGGCATAATCATATAAATACCGTTGGACAGTTTTTTGATCATTCCAGCGCGGACAAGCAGGTTGCTGGAAACGGAATCTTCATCTTTTGCGTTTTCACGCAGAGTATAAAAAAAGCTGTTAGAAAGTTTCATAGAGTTATTTGGTTTCAGGATGTTTAACGGCAGATTTCCTTTCTGTTGTATCCTGTCTTTCTGCCTTGATGTGATAACAGTGTATTGTTTTTTACCGAAATTGCCTCATCTTTATGCACAAAGATGCCAAAACAGGCTTAAATTCGCTGTTTCCGGATCATCGAGCCCGCAATGGAAGGGCCTTCCCATTTCAGGTAGACAATGTCCATTGGATGGTTGCAGACCTCCAGAACATTTCCTTCCTGGTCGAGAATTTCGGTAATGGTATAGGGGTAAGGGGCAATGCCCGGACCAAACAGTTCGGCCGGCGTATTGGTGGCAAAATGGTTTTTGACCTGAACTTTCAGATAGCCCGGTTTATCAGGCTCAAGAACCAGACCAATATATTCCTGGGTCACGGTTTCATCATGCTTGCGGTACAGCTGCACGTTTTCATCGGGCAGCCCATGATAAAAGCCTGGTCCGGTTGGTCTGTTTTCTGCCCGATTCAGTTCTCTGACAATCTTCGCAACGAATTCATCAGATACGGTGCCATTCTATTCGATTTCATCAATCAGCCGGCTATAGGCGCTAACCACTACCGCAAGGGAATAATCCGATTTCATGCGGCCTTCAATTTTCAGGCTGGCCACACCGGCGTGAATCATCTTTTCAATCTGGTCAGCTGCCTGCAGATCACGGCTGGACATCGAAAACATCGTATCCGGATCACTGATGGCCTCATCGCCATCATAAAGCGTATATTTCCAGCGGCAGCTTTGCGCGCATCCCCCGCGGTTGGCATCCCGGTTGGTCATGTGGTTCGAGAGCACACACCGGCCGGAAAAAGAAATGCACATCCCGCCATGGATAAAGGCTTCAATCGGAACGATCTTTTTGGAACAGATTTCTTCAATGGCTTCCATCGGCGTCTCACGACCGAGAACTACCCGGTCGACGCCAAGATTTTTCCAGAACTGAACAGCCTTTTCGTTGAGGATCGAGCGCTGTGTGGAGACATGGACTTCAAAATGACGGTCTTCCATCTTCAATGCTCTGGAAATAATGGCCGGCGAAGCACTGATGATGGCATCAATTCCCGCTTCATCCAGCGCATCGAGATACTCTTCCAGGCCATTGAAATCATCCGGGTGTGGAATGATATTGACCGTGACATGAACGGCTGAGCCATGTTCATGGGCAAACTGGCAAAGTTCGGCAATCTGGTCGAGATTGAAATTCGAGGCCCGGGAGCGCAGAGAAAACTGCTGTCCTCCAATATAAACCGCATCTGCCCCATAGCGAATTGCGGTTTTTGCCTTTTCAAGATTGCCGGCTGGGGCTAACAATTCAATGGCGGCCATTTTCTTTCTCCTTTCGAATCCACGAAGGGGCAACAAAGATCGTTGGCTCAATGTCAAAGGATTCAGCCAGCTCAGGATGCTCCATCAACGCCTGGTATTTTTTCAGCTGGTTTGCGCCCCAGGCATTGCCCTTTAAGAAGGCATCAATTCGAAAACGGCCAATGCCGGCTTTCTGCAGATCAAGCAGGTGGGCCCCCGCCTGTAATGGCTGATCGGCCAGAACATGCGTTCCCTTTTCGTCCTGCCAGATTGGCAGTCTGGCTTCGCGCAGCTGTTCCTGAATGGTATAGATCCGGCCTTCTTCAAACCGATCTGATCGTTCAATATAGCGCAGATAGTTTTCAATGAGCGGCCGACGGCTTTCCATCCAGGTATAAAGCCCCGCAATCAGAACCTCAATGCCATCCGGTCTTGTGCAGACATGAGCCGCGTCGACCATTTCCCCCAGTGAGAGTTCATGGCCAAGACTGGCAGCCTGCAGACCCAGATCCAGATAGAAACTGGCATCTTCCCCAGAACAAATCAGCGTTTCCGGCTGAATGATCAGTTTGTCTCTGACCGGCTTTCCGGTTTTCTGTTCGTATTCATCGGCCATTGTGATATAGCCGTCATCCGCAATATAAAAACCATCAACACCGGCATCAAGGGCCGCAAAGAAGGTGGTCTGAATTTCAGGGTAAAGTTTCTCTTCGACCATGGCCTGGGCATTGATCAGAACCTGAATATTGTGGTCATGAAAGAATTCAACCAATTCAGGCAGCTGATCCAGTCTGGCAATCGCCCGGCTTCTTGCCGAAAGTGGATCAAGCCCGATGACGACGGCATCAGGCTGGCTTTCAAGTACAGGCTCAAGATCTTCAAATGTATCAAGTGCTAAGATCAACATGAGACTTTTCCTCCATCACCTCATTATAAAAAACTTCCAGATGAATACAAATTCCGGCGACTGCCCACAATTGATGCCCATTCTAAATGAAAGGGCTGTACCAGAATCTGAATGCTTCAAATCGTCTCTTCTGCTTCAGAATATCCGCTTTTTCACTTGATTCATCGGATTTCGCCCTGAATTTGGGACTTTTCCTCTCTCTGTCATTTCGGTCATTTCAGACTATTTTGCTGGCTTCTTTTCGAATCTTTACAAATCTTCCTGTTTCTTCGCTCTTTTTTCCCGCTGCGGGTCCTGCTCCTTTTGAAATCGTGTGGATTTCTTGAAAGCCACTGGCGAGAAAATGTGAAATAGTCAAACCAGTATCGTGAATTCAAAAAGTGATATGTCGATTTTCCCTAAACCAGCTACAATAGAAAACAGGATGAACCGCTTTCAGAGCGGATTGACCTTTGACTGAGAAGGTTAAGAAAGGAAACTCCAATCATGATTCGATTATTAGAAAAACGTCCAGATGGGATCTGCACGTATGAAATGGAAAACGATCAGCTCAAAGTGATTGTTTCCAGCTACGGTGTGACGCTGATGGAAATTGACATGAAAGATGCCGATGGCACCGAGGAAAACGTCATTTTAGGCTACCCCACTGTTGACGACTATCAGAAAAAGAGCGGCACCTACTTTGGTGCGCTGGTCGGCCGCACCGCCAACCGCATTGCCAAAGGAAAATTCACCCTCAATGGCAAAAATTACGATCTGGCTGTGACCAATGGTCCAAACTCCTTACATGGCGGCATTGAAGGCTTTTCCTACAAAAACTTTGATTCCCGCATTGAAGGCGATGATCTGGTCTTTACCTATCACTCTAAAGATATGGAAGAAGGCTATCCTGGCAATCTGGATCTGACCTGCACTCTGCGTTTAGAAGGCAATGAGCTCAACATCATTTACGATGCCATCAGTGATCAGGATACCCTTTGTGCTCTGACTCACCATACCTACTTCAACCTCAACCAGACGGCCGATGCTGCCAATCATCTGCTTCAGGTTGCATCCGAGCGTCATGGCCTGGTCGATGATCGCGTTTTAGCCCTCGGTCAGTTTAGAGAAGTAGCCGGTACACCTCTTGATTTCCGGACTGCCCATCCAGTAAAAGATGCATTTGATTTCAGTGATGAACAGATTCAGTATGGCAATGGCATTGATCACCACTTCGTCCTGGAAGAATCAAAACCAGCTCTGCGTTTAAGTGATCCAGTTTCCGGACGCACTGTTGAAGTTGAAACTACCTTCCCAGGCGTTCAGGTTTACTCCGCCAACTATCTCGAAGCGGAAACCGGCCGCAACGGCGTAGTCTATGGTCCACACTATGGTATTGCCATCGAACCGCAGTTTGTTCCGGATTCCATCCATAACCAGGAACATCCTGATGCCATTCTTCGTGCGGGCAAACCATTCCATCAGGAAATTCTTTACCGGTTCATGACTGAAATGTAAATCCATTTAGATTGTATCTATACTTTTTTAAACCGATCTTATCATTTCTTTGGAAAATCCAGGCGATTCGTTTTTCCATGCGCAAATCATACGAAGCCCTGATTTTCCCAGACGAAAAACCCGAACCATTAAAGGGTCTTACACAAAGTTTGTGTAACGACGCCCATTGTGGTTCGGGTTTTTGATTGGATTGATGTGGATGAATTCAGGCGGATTGAATTCCCGCTGATCGGATTCACACTAAGATCCGGCCGCTTTTGCGCTCACCTTTTTCTTTTCAATATGCGAAGTAAACTCAAAAGCAGACCTAACGAGATGACAACAGTCTGAAGTGTCCTTCATAAATCTTCAGGACGGGCATCGGATTCAGGAGCGTCTGCTTCCTGCTCAGTTTCATCTTTTGCCTCTTCCGTTTTTCTATCCGCGGATGCTTCTTCCGATTTTCCATCCTCAGACTGCTCTGGCAGGTCGCAATAGACATCATCGGAAAAGGCCGAATGGATTTCGTTGTCTGGTTCTGTTTTTAAATCCTCTGGCGTCCGAAGAGATCGTTTTAATGGGGCACTGGAAGACTCTTCAGCCGGTGTTTCATCATTTCGTATCAAATCGGCCTGATCGGCAGGCAGGCTTTCAGTTTTCTGCCCTTCAGACTCTGGTTTCTCATCTTCCGAAGATTTGGCGGTAGTGGAAGCAGCCTCTGGCAGATCAAATTCACTGATCACTTCTTCGACACTTTCAACAACCAATGCTGCGGCTTCCATCTCTTCGAGTTCTTCTTCAAGATCATAGCTTTCAACAGGTTCCATTTCCGGACTGGCTACATCTTCCCCTTTTGGAAATGGCATCGACGGGAAGGTCATAAAGAAGGCGATCTGCCGGCTGTTTCCCGCATGCAGGCAATCAGATGGATCGACGGGCGTTCCCCAGGAATCCACACCACCGACTCCCATATGCTGGGAGGCAATGCGGACAAACGTACCCCTAACCGGTCCAAGTTCTTCCTGGTGATTGGCTTTCTGTAAAGCCTCGAACGAATACGGCAGAACGGACGCTTCAAATGGCTTGCCAACTTTGGAAAAACGCATGCACTGTCCTTTTGGATTGAACAGCTCTAACCAGCGCATTTCGGTGCGGTTGCCGGTTTCCTGCGGGCGCAGATACGGCTGAACATCCTGTCGCGCGGTAGAGGAGAAGACACCCAGTTTTGCCCCTTCCTGACGGTCGATGTAGTTTTCCTGTGGACCATTGCCATAGTAAATGAATCGGTCGCACTTTCTTGGCAGTTCAAACTGAAGGCCAAAGACGGGCAGGTCCGGCAGCAGACGACATGGATCCATCGACAGATCGACACCAATCGTTCCCGGCGCGGCAATGGAGTAAGTCAGGGTGCAGCCCGTGCCGCTTGGACATGGATAGGGCAGCTGATAGCGATAGGTCAGGGTGGCAAACATGCCTTTTTCATCAAAGTGTTCTTTGAAGTCCGTCACTTTCGCAAACAGAGAAGCCGCATACCAGTACGAGCTGGTCTGATCAAAGCCATAACCGATTTCATTGTCGGTGTAGGCATGAGCAAAGACGGGTCTTGGAATGGATTTGAGCCACTCCTGCCCATCATACCGAAGGGAGACCAGACCCTGTGCATTGAACATGGCTTTGAACTTTCCAAATTCATAGCCGATATTTTCGGTTCCTTCAATGCGGTGAATCAGATCTGGAACCGAGGCATAGTATTCCGTTTTGCCTAATGTATTCTGACCAAAGCTGACTTCGTCTCCTGGCTGGCCATAGGCCGTTTCGCTGGCAAGCAGGGCGCTGACGGTGCAGACACTTTCCTGGTCAGTATCGATCCAGTCGATATCAAAATGACGATATTCGCCCGGCTGCAGATCCACTTCAAGTTCCCCGTTTAAAATCACTGTGTTTTCAATGCGCTGTTCATAGACGAAGCGATAGCCTTTTGTGTCGACAAACAGATTGTTATTCAAAATCTGAACGCCCTGTTCATCCGGAACAATGCGGATTGGGGCATACAGGGCTTTGACTTCCTGCATTTTGGCCGAAGGTCTGCGGTTGGCAAAGACCAGACCATCACCGCTGAAGTTGCCGTTGTTTGGATGATCATTAAAGTCGCCGCCGTAGCCAAGCACCTGCTGGCCATCTTCATTGGTATAGGCGATGGCCTGATCGATGTAGTCCCAGATAAAGCCGCCCTGGTAATGCGGATATTGTTCGAGCTGAATATAGCGATACATGCCGCCGACGGAATTGCCCATCGCATGCATGTATTCGCAAAGGATAACCGGTTTGTCCGGATTGTTTTCAAGAATTTCTTTGAGCTCATCCACCTGGGCATACATACGGGAATACACATCGGAGCATCCGGCATAGTCAGCCGAGCGGAAACTGCTTTCGTAATGGAGCGGTCGGGTTGGATCTTTCAGGCGCAGCCAGGCGGCTTCTTCCAGCAGATCATCGCCATACCAGCTTTCATTGCCCAAAGACCAGAACAGAATAGACGGGTGGTTTTTATCGCGCTCATACATCGACTCTGCCCGATCTAATAAAGCATCGCGCCATTCAATCCGGTTTCCCGGCAGGGCATCACTGCCATCTTCAACACCGTTCCATTGCCAGGTACCATGCGTTTCGAGGTTGACTTCATCCATAACATACAGACCCAGTTCATCGCAAAGGTCATAAAATTCTTCCTGGTTTGGATAATGAGAAGTGCGCACCGCATTGATATTGTTTCGCTTCATTGTCAGAAGATCCGTGAGAATCTCCTCACGGCCAATGACCCGGCCTTTGGCTGGTGAAAACTCATGCCGGTTGACGCCATGCAGCATCAAACGCTTGCCATTGAGATAGGCAATGCCGTCGACAATTTCAATCTGACGGATGCCGACTTTCTGGGTAACCATCTCCTGCAAAACGTCTTCTTTGTCCAGCAGACGGATTTCCAGTGTATACAGATCTGGTTTCTCGGCGGACCAGAATCTGGCTTTGTCGAGTTCAAAACATACATCCCGCAGTTCGGTCTGCTGGCGCAGCAGAATTTCGCCATCCGGGTCTTTGAGCGTCAGTTCAAAATGATCAGCACCCTGATCGCGCAGCTGCACGCGGATGCGGCCTTTCTGGTTTTCAGGATCCACTGTTGTGGTGACTTTCAGATCTTCCAGATGAACTTTTTTGCGGCCCTGTAATTCAACAGAACGGAAAATCCCGGAAAAGCGGAAGAAGTCCTGATCTTCCAGCCAGGAACCGGAAGAAAACTGGTACACGAGGACAACGAGCTGGTTGTCTTTTTCACAGACCAGATCCGTGACATCAAACGAAGCCGGTGTAAAGGAGTCGGTCGAATAGCCGACAAAGCGGCCATTGAGCCAAACGTAAAACGCACTTTCAACCCCTTTAAAGACCAGTCTTACGTCATCTTTTTCCAGACTGGGATCCAGATCAAATTCAAGAACATATTCAGCCTGCAGATTTTCGGATGGCGTTTTGCCATAGGCGACTTCTTCTTTTCCATCCCAGGGATAGGCAATGTTGGTGTAGTGAATCTGTCCGAAACCATTGAGCTGAAGTTCGGAAGGCACCTGGATTGGCACAAACGATTCATTATTTAAAAAGCCTGGTAATCCATCACTGTTCCAGACTGGTTTTTCACTCGCCCGCACCATCCATGTGCCATCGAGCGACTGGCTGGCTTGGGTATCCGGAAGGCTTCGGTGCATGGAGCTTGTCGGTTTAAGACGGTTGACCTGAACGGTTCTGGGATTTTCCAGCCATCGGCGGTCCGCTTTGGTTACAGTCATATCAATTATGTCCCCCTTGTGACAAAGAATTCATACGGATAAAACGCGGCAAAAACATGTGCTTCAGATGGGATCTCGAATCTAAAGACGCAATCAGAAAATAAGACCTGAAGTAAAGTCCAACATGAAGTCTGAATGAAATGAACTCCCGGTTTTTGCCTGCTGTATCTATTTTATCCACTTTGAAGGCAAGATCACTTACAGTCCCTCCATTTTACAGACCATTCAAGCTTCATTCTTCCAAAAGCTGAAACAGTCTTCTGTAACCTCTTCAAAAATCTAGTCCTCTCCTGCCTGCCTGCTTGTCGGTCTTTTGTCGTTTTCTTATCTCTGCCCCGCTGCTTCCCTGTCGATTCTTCTTGTAAAATACGAAAAATCGCAGATTGCTCTGCGATTTCGATGTCCATTCAATTTTCAGTCTGATGGATGAAGCGCTGAATCCATCGATCAATATGGATCTCTATGATCTCCTATAGAGATCGATCCATCCGTGATCCTTACAATCAGTGGCTGGACAGTTTGCCAATAAAGTCACGGACGCGCTGATTTTTGGAGTTAAAGAGCTCTTCAGGCGTTCCCTGATCGACAATGTTACCGCCTTCCACAAACAGAATACGGTCTGCCACTTCGCGGGCAAATCCCAGTTCGTGGGTGACGATGATCATCGTGATGTGCTCTCTGGCCAGTTCTTTGAGCAGTTTAAGCACTTCAGCGGTCAGTTCCGGATCAAGCGCAGATGTTGGCTCATCCAGAAACAGAATGCCAGGCTTTAAAGCCAGCGCACGGGCAATGGAAACCCGCTGCTGCTGTCCGCCGGACAATTCGCATGGATACGCATCGTATTTTTCGCTTAAACCAAACTGATCGAGCAGTTTTTTGGCGGTTGCTTCAATTTCCTGCGGAGTTCCCACTTTGTTAATCAACGCGGGATTGACCACATTTTTGAGCACGGAATAGTGCGGAAACAGATTGAAGTTCTGGAAGACCAGGCCAAAATACTTATGCATCTTTTTCAGTTCATTTTTTTCAATATACTGACTGGCCCCGCCTTTGCCATCAGCTGCCGCGCAGACTGGATGACCAGAATACTTCATCGATCCGCCATCCATCGTCTCCAGCAAAGTGGCACAACGCAGCAGCGTTGATTTTCCGGATCCGGATGGTCCAATGATGGCCACCACTTCCCCTTTGTTTACGGTCAGCGAAATATCTTTGAGAACCTGGTTGTCACCAAAGGCTTTAGACATGTGTTTGATTTCTAACAATGTTTCTTGGCTCATATCCCAGTCCCTCTAAATCTTGTAGTAGCGATAATGCTTTTCAATCTGTTCCATCGCCCAGGAAACAATCAGATTGAACAGGTAGTAGTACAGACCAGCAATCATCAATGGAATGATCGTACTGGATGCTGCCGAGATCTGTTTGGCCACGGTAAACATCTCGGCCAGCGCAATCGCAAAAGCCAGAGAGGTATCTTTGACCAGGGTAATGATCTCATTGGTCACCGCCGGCAGAACCCGTTTGATCACCTGGGGCAGAATGATATGCCAGAACGTCTGCCATTTGGAGTAGCCAAGCACCTGGGCTGCTTCATACTGGCCTTTTGGAATCGATTCGATGCCGCCGCGGTAAATCTCCGCAAAATAGGCCGCATAGTTGAGCGAGAACGCGATGATGACGGCGATAAAACGGTAGTTGTCGGAAATACGCATCCGAAATACGTACCAGGGTCCGAAGTAGACCACGATCAGCTGCAGCATCAATGGCGTTCCACGCATGATGGAAATGTAAATTTTGGTCAGAGTAGAAACGATTTTATTGCTCGACATTCTGCCAAACGCCACCACCATGCCAAGCGGCAAAGCGAAAATCAGCGTCAGTGCGAAAATCTCAAACGAGACAAACAGTCCCTGCCCCAACTGAATCAAAGTTGTCTGTAAATTCATGTTTAACCTTTACGCCGGTCAGTTTTTAATTTTTATATTCTTCGATGCAAAGGAAGTCGCCAAGACCATATTTATCGGCCAGTTCGGTTACTTTTCCTTCGTCATACAGAGTGTAGATATCTTCCTGAACTTTATCTTTCAGTTCGGTATTGCCTTTTAAGAAACCAACACCATATTTTTCCGAAGCGAGCAGATCGTCGAGTTTGACGAAGCCATCGCCGCGGTTTTTCAGCTGATAGTCAGCCACACCAACATCCAGTGCCAGCGCATCAATACCGCCTGCTTCCAGGTCCATGAAGGCTGTATTGTAGTCGCCATACTGAGTCAGTTTTGCGAAGCTGTTGGTCAGATCAGCATTTTCATCGGATTCCAGGGCAGCCAGAGCCGAAGAATCTTTCTGAACCCCAACAATCTTGCCTGCCAGATCAGCAGGAGAAGTGATGCCCGAATCAGCGGGAACAACCCATACCTGCGAGTTATCGATATATGGATCACTGAAGGTATATGCGTCTTCACGGCCATCCATTGTAAAGCCATTCCAGATGCAGTCAATCGAGCCGCTGGACAGTTCCATGTCTTTGCTGTCCCAGTCAATTGGCTGTTTGACCAGTTCCCAGCCCTCTAAATCGGCAACAGCCTGAGCCATTTCCAGGTCAAAACCGGTGTACTCACCGTTTTCATCCATATATCCATAGGGTGGGAATTCCGCATCAAATCCAACGGTAAATGTCTTTTTGTCAGCCAGATTTGAGGCAGCCGTACTCGATGTCGAGCTGGCTTTGGAGTCACTGGCCGCCTGACTGGTTCCAGAACTGGAAGAGCACCCGCTCAATAATGCGGCAGATACAAGAAATGCACAGGATAAAGCTGAATACTTCATAAAATCCTCCTCTTTTGGACGCAGGTTTTCAGGTTTTCTTTCTGAAAATACACTGTAAATCTTGATAAGATTCCTGCAACAGGTTTCATTCTACCATCGTGCAAGATTGAGCGGCAATGATGTTCACCATCTCTGTGCGGCTGTATACGAATTCCAGTCATTTTCCGTATTAAAATCCAAAGATTCATCCGATATTTCCCATTTTCCAGGGATTCTATTTGAAAGATTCCATTCGGTATTTCGCTTCATGGCCAGACCGGGGTGTCTTGTGATCAGAAACAACGCATTTCAAACAGACGCTTTAATGACCGGCCAGTGTTTCCTGTCTGTTTAAAATCCATTTCCCTGTCTGAATTGGACTTTCCCTTACAACAGCCCCAAATTCTTTACATCTGTTTTCAGAAAGAAATCCAACGACCAAAAGTATACGACCTGAAAGGCCAGATTTCCTCTCCGGAACCTCCATTTTGTATTCCCATCATGAACATTGGCATACAGGATCTGCTTCTGTTCAGGATAAATCGCAGCGCATCAATCAAACGTCCTGGCAGTGGTTTTGTGCGTTTCCATTTAATAAGCAAAATAGCGTCAAGTATTATATGGTTGTTTTTTACTATTTTGGTTATATTTACATTATCCTGATAAAAATCCGACATTTTTGGAAAACTTTAATTGAATTTTTATGTTTCTGTTTTCGAAGAAAGGTATTGTTAAGTGAGAAAGGAGCGACTATGGAAAAAACACCCATGATTGAAGTCCGGCATGTGACCAAAGAATATCCAGTCACGGATGAAAAAGTTGTCGCCCTGGATGATATCAACCTCACGATCAATAAAGGAGAGATCTGCTGCATATTTGGTCCCTCTGGTTCTGGCAAAAGTACCCTGCTCAACCAGCTGGCCGGCCTGGAAAAGCCCACCCGCGGCGGCATCCGGATGAATGGCACCGTGATCAGTTCGCTCAACGAATCCGAACTGGCCAAATTCCGACAGAAAAATTTGGGATTCATCTTCCAGGCCTATAACCTGCTCCCTTCCATGACGGCTTTGGAAAATACCGCAATGCCTTTGATGTTTCAGGGCATTAACAAGAAAACCCGCAATAAGGCAGCCTCTTACATGCTCAAGCAGGTCGGTCTGGCCAATCGAATGGGCCATTATCCCAACCAGATGTCCGGCGGCCAGCAGCAGCGTGTCGGCATCGCGAGAGCCTTCGTGGCCAAACCAGCCATTATTCTGGCGGATGAGCCCACTGGAAACCTGGATTCCAAGTCCTCAAAAGAAGTCATGGATATGATTCAGGCCTTTGCCCATCGCTATCATCAGACGATCGTTCTGGTTTCGCATTCCCCCGACGCAGCCAAGTACGCCGATCATATCGTTCATCTTTTCGATGGACGGATTGTCAAAGAAGAATTCAGAACCCCGGAAGGCTTACTGGCGTCTTCATATCTGCAAAAGATACCATCTGAACAAAAACCGGATCTGATTTCTGAGCAGACCCCCAATTCAGAAAACAGCCAGGATCAGAATTCTCAATCAGAAGATGTCCGATCAAAAGCGGTCCATTCAGAACTCAGACCTGATCCAGCTGGAAACCCACCCCAGCCCAATTCATAACCATATACGTCCAGATACGTCCAGATTTTTCGAACTGGAATTTTAATTGATGCATTTTAGACAAAATACAAACTGAATACGAACATTACACAAACTCTATACAAGGTAAAACAATCAATCAGACACGCCGCAAACCACAATTCAGGGCGTGCAGAAAGCTGAAAGACAATGAAACGACACCCCCAATTGTTGATCGCAGGGGCACTGTTTGCCAGTTTACTGATCGACAGCGCTCTTCCCTGCACCTGGCAGCCCGTCTATGCCTATGGCACTGAGACGACTGCCCATCTTAATCTTCTCTGGCTTTATATTTATGAACCAAACGGTGATTTCTCGACTTCCTGGAAACGCGAGGAACCCAAAACGGTTCAATTCTGCTTTCAAAGCAGTGACCGGGCGACCTATGAAGCCGTCCGTAAAAAAGAAATCGTGGTCAACCAGCCGATTACGTCGATCGACTTTGACCTGCTCAACTGTGACTTTTCAACCGATAAGGAACCAGTAGTCACGCTGCTTTCCACAGAAAAACAGTATCTGACCTTTCAAGTCACCCTGCAGGATGTGTACTGGACGGGTCCAGGAAACAATTTCTACTGGTACATCAGCTACCCTGGCAAACAGCTCAATGGCACAATGGGCACCTTTCCCGTTCAGATTCTCGAAGAAACTGCGAGCATACAACCAGAGGATTCCACTTCAAATCAGATCAACCTTGCTGATACCCAGGGCTCTGGCGCGACAGCTTCCAATCTGGACTTCAATGACACTCAAACCGTAACAACCCAGCAGACACCACAGGTCGTCAATGAAACCACCGAGCGTCAGGGTGAAGAAATGACCCCGATCAGCTCTCCGGCACCAAACCTGATCATCCGGCAGTATTCGTATGGTGCTGACTCTGTTACAGCCGGAACGACCTTTGATCTGAACATCGAGTTCTACAACACCTCACGCAAGATTCCGGTCGAAAACATTGTTATGTCCGTGGAAACAGGAGAAGGCTTATCGATCGCCAATTCTTCCAATACGTATTACTTTGAAAAATTGAACGCGCAAAGCGCTCTTTCCCAGACGATCAAACTCAAAGCCCTCGGCACCGATCAAACGGCTTCTCCAACGATTACCGTAACCTTCTCTTATGAATATGTGGATCTCGATGTGCGCCAGAGCCGGACGAGCAGCGAAAAAATCGCCATTCCGGTTTACCAGCAGGATCGCATGGAAATTACCGAACCCACTCTGCCCGAAGAAATCTGGGCGGGCGAAGAAATGATTCTCAGTTTCCCCTATGTCAATAAAGGCAAAAGCACCCTTTATAACGTCAGTGCTACGGTAGAAAGTGACATTCCGGCTTTGCAGAAAGTCCAGAACCTGGGCAACTTTGAACCTGGAAAATCCGGCAACGTCGATATCATTCTTGAACCCGATCAACCCGGTGAATTTCCGGTTAAAGTTTCTTTGACCTATGAAAATGCGTCAGGTGAAGAAATCCATAAAGATTATGAGTACACGGTCAACGTTTCACAGATGGAAATGCCGGTGGATCCAATGATGCCAGATCCTGAAATGCCAATCGAAGAGCCACAGTCCAATTCTATGGTTGGCTGGATTGTCGGCGGCATTATAGCAGTTGTGGTTGTCATTGGCGGCGTGTTCTTATGGCGCAAAAAGAAAAAGAAAAATGACTCCCAGCAGCAGGATGATACAGACTGGTTTAAAGACGATCCAGAACCAAAACCAACCCCTTCAAAACCTGCCCTGCCAGAGACCGAAACGCCAGACGAAGACACATCCCCGGATTCAAATAAGGAGTCCCAATGAGCATTAAAGATATCCTCCAGACCGCATTTCAGAACCTGAAGCGTCATAAAAGCCGGACCATTCTGACTTCCCTTGGCGTGGCGATTGGCTGTGTTTCGATTCTGATTCTGGTCTCGATCGGCATTGGGATGGAGGAGAACACCAAAAAGATGATGGCCGGCATGGGCTCACTCAACCATATTTCCGTCTATTCCTATGGCTATTCACCAAATGGAACCCCAGACTCCGCACTCAATGACGAAACTATCTCCATGATTGAACAGATCGATCATGTCAAAGCTGTCACTCCAGAAGGCAATCTGGACAACTATTCCGTAACGACCAGTGCCAAGGACGGTGTTTATGTCACGGACTGGACATCCATTCTCGGACTCAACGACAACTATCTGAAAAACAGCGAGATTGAAGTAGTCGAAGGCACGGCTGATCTGCCCGCTTCTACCAGCAACCGGATTCCAGTCCTGCTTGGAGAGCGTATGGCTTATTCTTTTCGGGATACCCGCAGACCAGAAGGAAAAAACCGGATTGATTACTATGGTGACTCCATGAACATGTATTACGGCATGAATGGGGCAGTCATGGTCGATGAAAATGGCAGTGAAATCAGTGCTTACGATCCGCCGGATCCATATTTTGATCCGCTGACCACTGAAATCACCCTGGAAGTAACCAATTTTGATTCGTCGGGCAATGAAACCAAAGTCCGCTTCCGTCTGGTACCGGTGGGCATTGTCAAAGAAGACTACGAACTTGGCTATCAAACCGGTGAAGGGATTATCATGCGCAACGAAGATCTTAAGACCATCGTCAGTCAGATCAACCGGGAAGCGGGTAAACCGGCCCAGAAAACGTCCTATACCAACATCAAGGTTGATGTGGACTCCGTCGAAAATGTCGAAGCGGTTCAGGATGCCATCAAAGAGACCATCAATGATGAAAGCGTCGAGGTATACAGCCAGATGGATTCCGTTAAATCAGTGGAAGAGATGTACCGCAATACCCAGCTCGTTCTTGCAGGGCTTGGTTCCATTTCCCTTCTGATTGCGGCTATCGGCATTACCAACACCATGGTCATGTCGTTAACCGAGCGCAAACGCGAAATCGGCATCATGAAATCGCTTGGCTGTAAAACTCGGGATATTCAGCTGATCTTTCTTTGTGAAGCCGGATCGATTGGTTTTATCGGCGGCATCGCCGGTGTATTGATTTCCATTTTGATCAGCATGGGCATCAACTACTTTGTCTGGAACAAGATGGGAAACTTCTGGGACTTTCTGGTCTGGATGTATACCCCGGGCAATGCGACCTCCGTGCTTCCATGGTGGCTGATTCTCTTTGGCCTGGCCTTCTCGATTGGCATCGGCCTGTTAGCCGGCTATCTGCCTGCAAGAAAGAGTGTTAAAGTCTCAGCGCTTGAAGCCATGCGCTACCAGTAGCGTCTGCAACCGCAAAGTTGAACCCTCACCAGCATGAAAAACGAAAAAACGAGAAATCCTGTCTGGAGCCCTTCATCTCATTTGCTCCCTGAGGATTTCCCGTTTTCTTTTTCGTCTGCTTACCAGTTGAAACAGGGGCCTGATCCTGGTCGTTGTTCCTGGAGCTGACGTTCTCATCCTGATGCCAAGTCCAGACCTCACCAGTCCTTCAAAACCTCAATTTCGTTACTTCTATCTAATCTACTGTTATCTGTCGTCTCAATTGCCTTCTCTGATCCGGCCACGCATCCGCCATTGCTGGCGGGTCAGAGAAACAGAAAGCTCATTTACGGGCTGTTCTGAAACGAAAGTGGGTGGACAGTCCCCTTGACTGACTGTCGTTTTGTCACCGACGCCCTTTTCATCGGATTTTGATCCATCTGCCCGTTTTCAGACATTTCAATACAGAAACTTCTATACAGACGCTTGAATTTAAGTTCTTTATTCGGATTCTTTTTCTGAATCCGGTCCAGCATCTTTTTCGTCAGTCTTTGTAACATGCCCCTGTTTTTGCTCTTTGAGACGCTGGGCTCGTTCTTCACGGAACTGCTTGCGCGTGACATAGCTTTTGAACGAGTTGTAGCAGTTGAAGGGGTTGTCTTCAAGGTCTGCGTATTTGTTCTGGAAATAACGGAAGCTGGAGGCCATCGTGATGCCATAGGCCACCAGCTGATCCCGGATTTCTTCTTCATACGGGTCAAGCTGTGATTTCTTCGGTTTTCGCTCACGGCGTTCCGGGTTGGGGTCGCTCCAGATTTTAGCGACTGTCTGTCTGGTCATGCCATATTCTTCGGCTAAAGCGGAGAAGTTTGGCTTGATGGGAGGCGTACTGTTCTTCATTTCAAGGATCACAGCCCTGACCTGATCCATCTTTTCTTTTGTTGCTCGATACATTGAAAGTCTCCTTGCGATTGGCAGCTTCTTTCTTCAAGGAGGACAGTAAGCGGGTTTGACCACGATGAAAGGAAAAGAAACCGTCTGTTCATTCGAACCATTACAGTTATTATCTATGATTTGATGGACAATGTATCATTAATTTACCAATTTCCAAAAGATTGTGTCAATTTATGGGTTGTTCGGTTATTTTTCATATACGAAAGCAATCGAGTAGAGAGTCATAAGTTAGTATTATGACTCCCTCTCACAGCACCGTA
>LinusII_BA0109CM-p1__coassemble_1073_pt1 | contig 35493 bp, 29 predicted proteins | sample LinusII_BA0109CM-p1__metabat2_low_PE_034 | metagenome-assembled genome bin LinusII_BA0109CM-p1
ATAGATATAGGCATAGATATAGATATAGATATAGATATAGATATAGATATAGATTCATATATAAATATGGAACCAGTCCGGCTGCTTCTGTCTGGTTCCTGAATTCATCTATCCATATATAAGGATCCATATAAAATCCACCAATCAATATATAAGTGCTTATCAATATATACCTGCTATATAACTGCCTATCAATATATAAATAGACCTGGGTTCGTATCTTGATCGATATGGACCCAGGTTTTTGTTTGGTTCTCACAATGGATTGTTAAGCTGCCCGTTCTTCGTCACATAGGGCTGGTAGACGGAGGGGCTGTCTGTTCTTCAACGAAGGGAGAGTTGTGAAGAGAACCTGTGAAGAATGCCTGTTAAGAATTATGGATCGCCGGAACATTCTTCTTGCGAAAGTCTGCGGACGTTCTTTCTGGTTTCTTTCGTTTGTCTTCATAAATCTGTAAGCACTTTCGAAATGGCTGGAATCCAGTAAAATTCCCTGTTCACCCCTGAAGATGGTTAAACTATCGCATCGAAGATAAAAATCCCGGACTGAGGCGATTCGATCATATCTTTTTGAGCGATATTTGAAAAACTGCGGTATCCACAACAGTTGTTTGTGTAACAAAAACGAGTTTTCTTTGCAAAAGCGGTTCTGGAAAACAGCTGAAAAGCTCATTTTTCGTTGACAAACAGCGTTTTCAGCCCTACAAGAAAACAAACCTAAAAATGAGGATATCTCACATAAAATCCCAAAAATAAAAAAGCGGCCCTTTAAGTAAAGGACCATTTTCAAAAAATGGCCATATAAATTCTTAAGAAATTCGAAAGAAATTTTTTGCAAATTTTGCCTTCAAAAAAAAGTCGTGTTATCCTAGCTGTGTTCGATAAAGAAGGGAGATACCGAATGAATTTTGTTGAAAAACACAGTAAACTCCTCGCAGTTACTTTATGTCTTTGTGCATTTGGTCCAGTGCTTTCTACGGTTCACGCCTATGAAGTTCAGCCTGGCTGGCATGAAGACGGAGCAACAAGCTACTATATTCTGGACAATCATCAGAAAGCAAAAGGCCTGACAGAAATCGATGGCAAAAAATATTACTTTGGAAGCGACGGTTCCATGCAGACTGGCTGGGCCAACATCGAAAATACAACTTACTATTTCGATAACTCTGGCGAAGCATTAACTGGTAAGTCTGAAATTCAGGGGGTTACCTATAACTTCCAGGAAACAGGAACTCTCGAATCCGGCTGGAATGAAGATGGTTCCTATAACAATGAAAAAGGCTTCAAAGTTGCTAACGCCTGGGTCAACGATGACTCCGGTAAATCCTACCTGGATGAAAACGGCAATCCTGTGAAATCTACTTTCGCAGAAATCGAAGGAAGCCGTTACTACTTCAATGATGAAGGAAAAGCCGCTGTCGGCACAGTTGATGTGGATGGCACGACTTATTACACTGACGACCAGGGCATCGTAAGAACTGGCTGGCAGAATGAAAATGGAGCAACCACTTACTACAATGAAGACGGTTCGCTCAACACAGATGCATACCGCGACATCGATGGTCAGACTTATGCCTTCAACGATGACGGCACACTGATGACCGGTGGTGAACGCGATGGTTATTCCATCGATGAAACTGGCGTAATCTCCATTGCTCCAGTTCAGGAAGAAACAGCACCTGAAGTAACCCCAGCACCTGTTCCTGAAACTCCAGCTCCTGAAACAACAGTGGAAGACACACTGCCAACTCCAGAAGCCGAAGTTCCAGTTCCAGATTACACAGATGTTGAAGAAGATGGATATGTAGACGACTACTACGAAGAATACATTCCAGATCCAACACCTGAAGTTGTAGAACCATCTGTTGATGTGTACTACCCAGAAGAACAGGCTCCAATTGAAGTACCAGTTGAACAGGCACCTGTAGAAGTACCAGTTGAACAGGCTCCTGTAGAAGTACCAGTTGAACAGGCTCCAGTTGAAGTTCCAGTAGAAACACCTTCCTACGATAAAGCAAGCACAATCATTGCTGCCGCATTATCCCAGATCGGTGTGAACCAGGACTGCACCATGTTAGTTACAAACTCTCTGGCTGCTGCCGGAATCAGCTTCCATGGCTGGCCTGAAGACTATGCTGCCCTTGGTGACTGGACAAGCAACCCAGTTCCAGGTGACATCATTATCTACTCTGGACACGTTGCTGTATATGCAGGTGATGGCATGGCTGTACACGGTGGATGGAACGGTTACACAACCGCAATGTTCTCCGTAAACTGCTCCAGTGCTTTAATCGGATATATTCACGTTCGTTAATTGATGAAATCAACAAGAAGCCGCAAGGCTTCTTTTTTTTTACGTTATGCAAACCCTCAAATCAGCCCTCCTGCGGCCTTATGATCCATAAAATGTTTCAGGGTGAAGAATTAGACATCCTTTCACAAAATGGCCTTTGCGGGGCTTTTGTGAGCCTTTTGAGCCTGCTGGGATTCGAAGTGCTTTTTATCTGTCCTGATCGGTCGCTTTTGGGCAATGATATCTGGTCAGAAAGATGAATCAGGCAGGCCTGATCTGGGCAGAATCTGATAGCATCTGCCAAAGAGATCGATGTCTCGACAGGGAAGAGTTTTACTTCTTCAAAAAGGAGCGAGTTCTTCGAAAAGAACAGAGCGGTCAGAGAGTACGGGCAGCCAGAGAATGATAAGTGTATGACATAAGGTAGAGAGGCTGGCCGCAATCCTGATTGGATTGATCAGGCGGTGTGGATGTATGCCTGTAGATAAGGGGTAAGTAACGTTACATTCAGTATGACAGAAATAACATTTAAATTCTGAAACCACGCCCACATACTGGCAATCTTTTCCCATCCGCTCCCTCACGACCCAGATTGGCCTGATTTCAGGGCTTTTTATTCCACTGGTCTGCGTGTACCAGAGTATGAAGGGATCTAATCGTTCGACTTGTTGTCGTGGGTTTTGTTCAATGAGATCCACTATTTTCATCCGCTTTTTGACCCGCGTTCTGCCTCCTTTTTATGCTTTGCTTTTCCTCCAGAAATCGAATTTGATTTTCACTTTTTCTGGAACCAGAGGACATAAGAGTCGGACGATGAATTAGACTGCTGAAACTGATAAGATAGGAAACGGACGATCAGAAAGGCTGATCGCATCCGCAATAGAACCATGAAAGAAATCAAAACAGAAAAATTTACTGAAAATTCGATAAGCATCCGCTGGTTTGCTCCTTTAAAAAAGGAAAGCATCACCGCGTGGAACCTGCTTAACTTAATGTTATCGGGTCGTACTGAAAAATACGATACCCGTGAAAAAGTCTCCAAAGCTACTTCTCATGCCTATGGCCTGCGCAATGGGTATGGTCTGATGGGCTATGGCGACAAACTGATGATTGAATACCGTATTTCCTGGATTCGTACGGATCTGATTGATGATCCCAACTATCCCGAGGAAGTGCTGACGATGATGGATCAGGTGCTCAATCATCCAGTCTTCAAAGAAGAACATCTCAAAGAAGCCAAATATCTGCTCTCCAACCGCCTGAGTCAGCTGGCTCAGGACCCGGATTCGCGGGCATTACAGGAAGCTATGGCTGCCGCCGGCAAAGGAACCAAACTGGAAATCCGCATGCAGGGCTATCTTGAGGATCTTGACTCCATCACACTCGACCAGATTAAAGAGCTGTATGCTTCTTTGAAAGAACTTCCGCAGGAAACAATGGTTGTCGGCGTCCTGTCGGATTCTGTCCGGGAGTATCTGGAAGCCAATTATCCCGGTCAGCCCCTGCAAACCACATGGCGTGCGTTAAAAGCGTCCTCCAACCCACCTGAAATCCGTCTGGAAAAAGAAATCTCGCAAAGCTCGCTCGTTCAGATTTATGAAACCGGCATTCTTCCTCAGGATCCAGAGTACTTTGCGCTCATTGTCCTGAACGCACTGCTTGGCAGCAGTTCGGTTTCCTTATTGTTCGAGATCATTCGTGAGCAGCATTCTTACTGTTACTCCATTTCCAGCTCCATGATCCGCTTTGACGGCGTGCTGGTCATCTCAACCGGAACCGATCGGGATCATCTCGATGGCGTCAAGAAACTGATCGCCCAGATCATTGAAGACGTTCGCACGATGAACTATTCCGAAGAAACCTTTGAAACGGTCAAAGGCGAAATCTGTGACAACATGGCCGGGCAGAAAGACGCCCCGCTCGGTATGGTTGAACAGGAATTCTTAAACGAAATCCTCAACCGCCCGATGAGTGTGGAAACCATCATGGAACGCGTGATGGCCGTGACTCGTGAAGATGTTGCCCGTGCTGCCGCCAAGCTCAAACTTGCGGCCAGCGCGGAACTGGTTCAAAAGGAGGCCGAAGTCGATGAGTAAACGATTACCACTCGAACGTCAGATCAGAACGTTATCCAATGGAATGAAAGTCATCCTGATTCATAAGGAAGACTTTTCCAAATCCCTGTTCATGATCGGCATTCCGGCTGGAGGAACCAACATTACCGACCAGATCAATGGCCAGATCATCAAACACCCAATGGGTTGTGCCCACTATCTCGAACACCAGATGTTCCGCCTCAATGGCGAAGATGTCACGTATCCCCTGGCAAGAGTCCGTGCCAAGACCAATGCCTGCACGAGCTATGACGAAACCTGTTACTACGTCTGGACGAATGCGGATCCCTTTGAACCTTTAAAACTTCTGATCGACTTTGTTCAGAATCTTGAAATCTCGGATGAGAGCGTCAACAAGGAAAAGGGCATCATTTTAAGTGAATACTCCCAATACGAGCAGGAACCGGAATCCAGACTGCTCAATGAGACCTTCAAATCACTCTACGTCAATCACCCGATGCGGGAAGATATCCTTGGCCGTCCGGAAGATATTTCCAACATGACCGCAAAACATCTTCAGGATTTCTATACCACCTGGTATGATCCGGCGCAGATTGTTCTGGTCGGAATCACCGGTCATGATCTGGAGCCAATCTTTGAATGCATCGAAGAAAAAGAAGCCAACTATCCTTCTTCCTTTGCGCCGGATTCGCAGATCGAACGCGTTCTTCCTCAAGAACCCAAAGAAGTCCTGCGCCAGGAATTCGTCCTGCCCATGGATGTCGATCTCAACTATGTCTGCATCGGTGTCAAACTCAACCCCTGCCGCAAAGACGGTCAGCAGATTGTCCGTGATGATTACATGTTGAATCTCTGGCTCAATGGCATGTTTGGGTCCATGAACCCTCAGTTTCAGACATGGCTGGACACGCATCTGATCGGCGGCATGAGCGGGGCAGAGGGTGATCTCAACCGCGACCATGGCTACATTCTCATATACGCCCAGAGTGAAGGTCCAAGAGCCTATATCCAGGCCATGGAAGAAGTGCTCAAAAAGAAAGAACCGCTCAGTCAGGATGTCTTTGACAGCCTGCTCATCCGCGAAAAAGCCTCGTCCATCCGTCTGGCTGACCGCTTTGAGGCTCTGGCTTTCCAGAGTGTCGAAGGTCATTTTGAAGGCTTTGATCCTTTAAAAGATCTTGAAGTCCTCGACAGCATCACTCTTGATGGCGTCACTGACTTTATCAACAGCCTCGACTTCTCGCACATCAGCCATACGATCATCCATCCGCTCAAAGCTGATTTCAGTCTGGATTCATCTGCTGAGTTGGAATCTGAATCGGAAGCCGACTAGACCCTGTCGAGTCGTCCATCCCAAAACCAGGAGCCCATTCAGAAACCAGTCGGTCCACCCCGACCAGCAGCCAGCCCCCAAACGATCTCAGCCCCATTCTCTTTGGCCAAAACGCCACAGGGAATGGGGCCTTTTTGTAGGTCGAAGATCCATGATCCAATCCAAAAACCGCATAAGTGAGCGATGAAATATTGAGGCCAGACTTTCCGTTCGCCTCAATTCCGGCAGCCAATTCCATCGCTCAATTTTGATACTCAATTCTGATACTTAACTCCGGTACTCAATGCCCTGACAGCCTCTTTTTCAAATGTGAAGAAAACTCGAAGCGGATTCTTTCTATCTGATGATAAATTCGAAAAAGAATCGATTTATCAGGTGAATTTCCCCTGATAAATCCAAAAATTCAATCATTTATCATCAGATAGCGGATTTGGTCAATTTCAGCATCCCGCATAGACTGAAGCCAGATATGAGAAGAGCTTCAAAAGAAAGGAGAGACTATGAATCAGTTCTACCTGGTGGGCAGAATCGCTGCACTGCCCCAGCTGCAGACAAATCCAGCCGGCTGGAAAACCTGCAACATCCTGCTGGATGTGGAGCGTCCGTTTGCGAACAGCCACGGCAGCTATGAAAGTGATCTGCTTTCCATCGAAGTCTGGCGCGGGGCAGCGGAAACTCTATGCGCCACCGCCCAGATCGGCAGCTGGGTCACCATCCGGGGCCGGATCATGACCAACCGAAACAAGTATGAAAAGGAGGGAAAACGCATTTATAACCTGGTTGCCGAAAAGATCGAGTACATTCACTGTCCCTGATCGGACAAAACCACACCTGCTTCTTCCACGAGATTTCCATGAGACTCCATCAGATCCCATGAGACTTCATAAGCCCTCACAAGACCCATGGAATATGGAGGAAGAAAAGTCTGGAAACTCCCCCATATGTGTAAGTGATGTGTAAGTGAACTGTATCTTTTGAAAAAGCAAAGCGAAAAAAGAGAATCAAAAAGTCCGTTTCTTCCAGACGGACTTTTTTGCGCAAAAAGAGCAGGAATCTTCTCATAAGCACAGATCAATAAAGCGGACCAGTAAAAATGAAAAGCATGGTGATGCAAAAAGCAGAACAAAAAGAAGTCCCGGAAGGATAAAAAAACAGCACAAAAAAAGAACTGCCCGAGGGCAGTTCTGAACTGGCTGAACTTATCTGTTGTAGTACTCAACGACGAGCAGTTCATTGATTGGCTGATCTTTGAACAGTTCGTTACGTTCTGGGTAACGTACGTATTTACCTTTTCTTGCGTCCTTATCAACTTCTACGAAGTCAACAGTAGCAGCAGCGGCTTCAAGAGCATCTGCGATGAAGGATTTATTTTTATCTTTTTCAGCAACTTCGATGATGGATCCTGGTTTAACAGCAACGGATGGGATATCCACTTTCTTGCCATCAACGAGGATGTGACCATGGTTAACGAGCTGACGGGCAGCGCGGCGAGTTGGAGCGAAGCCCATACGATAAACGAGGTTGTCCAGACGGCTTTCGAGCATTACCAGGAAGTTTTCACCAGCAGCGCCTTCTTTACGGCTGGCTTTTTCGAATAAGTTCGCAAACTGTTTTTCAGAAAGCTGATAAACGTTACGAATTCTCTGTTTTTCCTGTTTCTGGATACCGTAGTTAGTCAGTTTTACGCGACGTGTTTTTCCATGCTGACCTGGAGCATATGGACGTCTAGCGAGCTCCTTGCCTGTTTCTGATACAGAGAAGTTCAGACGGCGGGAGACTTTCCAGGTAGAACCTGTGTTACGAGACATGTATTTTTTCCTCCTATTGTCTTTAGACAAAAACAATAACGGGATACAAATCTCCGCTGCGGGTGCATCAGACGATGTTTTCTACAGCCAGCTTACTGTTACTCACATCTCTTACGCTGCTGCGCCTTGGCCGCGGCTTTGTATGCTGTTAATTATTCATGCCGAACTAGCATATCAAAATTAAAGGGCAATGACAACTGGATCATCCAGAGGAATTGTGTTAGTTGGTGTAACTCTGACGGTTTGAGTATGGGACAAATTGGAACAGGGAAGAAAAGCAAGATGGTGAAGGGAAAAGATGGGAATCGAAGAAGACAAAGATGCTGAAAGAGCAAAAGGCTGCAAATGAAGCCAGATCAGGGAAGAGATGTTGAGGGAAATACGGTCAGCTCAGAGAAGAGAAGTCTAGGGAGATCTGGTCAGATTGAAAGACCATCCTCTCAATTTTTTTGCGTGGGGATCTGCAAAAAATCTGGTAAAAGGATCTTTTCACTATCACCAGGCCATAAAAGACGGGCAGAAAGCCGAAAAGTCTCGCAGATCTGGCAGTAATTCAGGCGGGATTGCCATAAGCCTGATCTATAATGGAATTATCATCCAAACTCTGGCCAGGGCAGTTTTATGCTTATGGCCATTTTGGCACGATAAGAGTCACCCATTGTTCTGCCACACTGACGCAGAATAAAGAATCACTGTATGTAAAGCAGAAAGCCGCTTTCAAAATGCATTACACATAACTGTTGTGTGCAAAGAAAATCGCGTTTGTTATAATGAGAACCGAATGCAAGGGGGATGCTATATGCAAGATGCCTGGAACCAGTTTGTAGACTGGTGTAAGACGATATACACATATGTAACAAATCATGTGCCAATGGACGTCATGATTTATATTGGAATAGCGATTTTAATTCTGATCCTGATCACAATTGTTTCAAGGATGCTCAAGAAAAGACGGGTATCCAGACGCCTGTCTGAGCTGGAAATTGATGTCAATGAAATCCGGACCAACAGTCTGCAGTCCAAGTACAACAAAGCCATTGCCTTTGCCAGAGCCAATGAAGATCTTTCGGAAAGAGTCAATGAGATCAAACCGAAATACGAAATCTGCATGGAATCGATTCAGGCCTGTGAAGACCTGTACGAAAAAGTCTTTGATTTCTTCTCCCGCCATAAATATAAAAAAGCAATCCGCGCGATGGACGAAGTCGAAACTGTACTGGAAGACACCGAAGAAAGAATCCGGATTGTCACTCAGTCTTTGGATAACGTTCTCTCCCGCGAAGCGGAAGTCCGTAAAAAAGCCGAACAGCTGAACGAACAGATCCGCCGCCTGCGCAACACTTACCTTGATCGCAAAGCCGACTACCGCAGTGGTCAGGAATTTATGGATGGCCAGTTAGCCGCCATTGAAGCCAGCCAGGCTGTCCTGGATGAAAAGCTCGAGGGTGCTGCCTTTAACAAAGCCAAAGAAGAAATCGACCATATCAATACCAAGTGCACAGACTTTGAACGCTATCTGCAGGAATACCCAGCCCTGTATCAGAAAGCCTGCGTTGAACTGCCGAAAGGGATTGAAGAAGTCAAAAAAGCAGCCGGCCGCATGGAAGCCGAAAAAATCGATCCTTCCTATCTGATGATCGATGACAAACTGGATGCGATTCAGAACGCCTTGAAAGATACTCTGATCCGTCTGGACAACGGCAACCTTCAGAATGCAGCCCCGGCAATCGATGCGATCACCGATCAGGTAGTCGCTCTCCAGGCTGATATTGAGCAGGAACACGAAGCGTTCCTGGAAATCCACAAAAATCTCGAAGGCAACTTCGGTGTTGTGGATGACGTTGAACGCGAACTCAATGACATTACCCGTCTGTATGCCTCCATCAAAGACCGCTTTGGTCTGGAAGACTGGACGCGCCGCTTTGCCAAAGCCCGCGAACAGATGGAAGCTTTAAAAACTCAGCGTGACCAGATCCAGAAAGCCCTCGAAGAAAGCGACACCTATCAGGTGGAAGTCATCGATGGCTATCGGACCTTCTCTTTAAAGATCGAATCCTTTGGCAAAGAAGTCAGTGACATGAAACAGATGCTTGTCGGTGCAAGCAGCGATGACAACCGTGCCCGCAAGCAGTTAGTCAAACTGCAGCTGATTCTGAATGAAGTCAGACTCAACACCAGTACCAAAGCACTGCCGGCGATTTCTCAGTCCTTTAACGATGACCTCGAACAGGGCGAACAGAAAATTGCCGATGTGCAGAAGATTCTCAACACATCACCACTCGATGTCAAAGAGCTCAACAGCAAGCTGCAGGATGCAATCGACTTTATTTATAAACTGTATTCGAACGCAAGCAACCTGGTGGGCGTAGCCGTCATGGTCGAAAACGCAATCGTCTTCGGCAACCGGTTCCGTTCCAGCTACCCGGCCCTGGACAGTGATCTGAACAAAGCAGAAATCTGTTTCCAGAACGGGGAATATACCAGAGCCTTAAAGATCGCCATTCAGGCCATTGAAACGCTTCATCCGGGAATTTATGAGAAGCTCGTGGCCCGCAAAGATCCGGCGGTCATGAATCAGGTATGATTTATTTCGACAATGCAGCAACCACTCCTGTCAACCAGGAAGTTGCTGCTCTTTTTGTAAAACTGCTCAAGGAGTATGGAAACCCGGATTCCCTCCACCAGCTGGGCAGAAAATCTCACCGCCTGCTTGAAGAAAGCAGAGCCCGCATTGCGGGCATGCTGCAGGCAAAACCCGAAGAAATTCTCTTTACTTCCTGTGCAAGCGAGTCCAATTCCATGGCCATCGTCGGCTATGCTTTAGCCAACCAGCATCGTGGAAAACGGATTATCACGTCCAACTCGGAACACAGCTCCACCACGGCAGCGATGAATTATCTCGAATCTCTTGGTTTTGAGATCGTCCGCCTGCCGATTCAAAGCGATGGCCGTATTCATCCGGAAGATGTGCGTCAGGCCATGACCAAGGACACCATTCTGGTCTCGCTGCTTCATGTCTCCAACGAAATGGGCGCCATCACCGACATCAAAGCCATTGCGGATATCGTTCATCAACACCCAACCGCTGCTTTCCATGCGGACTGCACCCAGAGCTTTGGCAAACTGGACATCCCATTTGCCGATCTGGATCTGATGACCATGTCGGCGCATAAGATCCATGGCATGAAAGGCTCCGCGCTGCTGAAGAAAAAGAAAAATATTGTGTTGCAGCCACTGATCTTTGGCGGCCAGCAAGAGCAGGGACTGCGCGGGGGAACCGAAAACGCTCCTGTCCACATTGCCCTGGCCAAAACCATCCGCCTGGCTTTATCCAACCAGGAAAAGAACATGAAACAGATTCAGGCTGTACGGGATCGAATCCTCGAACGCCTGCCGGAAATTCCTGGGGTGAAAGTTCTTTCTCCGCAAGATGCCAGTCCGACGATTCTGTGTCTTTGTTTTGAATCGATGACCAGCCAGGTCCTCCAGAACGCCCTGGACGAAAAAGGCATCTGTGTGTCGGCCATCAGCACCTGCGAATCCCGCCACGCCGGTGCCAATCCGGTCTTAGTCAACATGGGCTGCACCACCAAAGAAGCAACCCACAACATCCGCCTGTCGTTTGGCGAAGACAACACCATCGAACAGGCCGACCAGTTTATCGATACAGTAAAGGAGATCGTAAACGCTTATGGCTTACCACTATGACCATATTCTGATCCGGTACGGAGAACTGTCCTTAAAAGGCAAGAACCGGAAAAACTTCATTCAGAAACTCAAAGACAACCTCAAAAAAGCCCTTGCCGGCTTTAAAGACCTCGAGTTTGTCACCGAATACGACCGCATGTACATCTACCTGCATGGTCATGAACTCGAACCGGTGTGCGACATTGTCCGCAAAGTCTTCGGTATCTCCTCTTTCTCCCCGGCCATTAAAGTTGACCCGACCATGGAGGATATCCTGGGCGGCGTTGAACATCTGCTCGATTTAAGCACACCAAAAACATTCAAGGTGCAGGCAAGACGCCATGACAAAATGTTCCCGGTCAACTCTGATACCATCAACCGTACGGTAGCCGGCATGATCCTGAAAGGCAGCGACTGGAAAGTTGATGTCCATAACCCGGATGTGCTGATCATGATTGAAGTCCGTCAGGATGCGGCTTACATCATGACGGATAAAATCCCTGGGGCCGGCGGCTTTCCAGTGGGCATCGGCGGCAGAGCAATGGTTTTGCTTTCTGGAGGCATCGATTCTCCAGTGGCCAGCTATCTGATGATGAAACGCGGTGTTCATATTGAAGCCGTTCACTTTGCAGCCCCACCTTATACATCTGCCGATGCCCGAGACAAGGTGCTCAGCCTTGCCCGTCTGATTGCTCCTTATCAGGGTGACCTGGTCGTGCATGTTGTCCCCTTTACAACATTGCAGCTGGCTATCTATCAGTACGCTCCGGAAAGCTATGCGATCACCCTCATGCGCCGAATGATGATGCGCATTGCCACCGGCCTTGCCAAAGAACGGCATTGCCTGGCCGTGGGCACTGGTGAATCCGTTGGCCAGGTTGCCAGCCAGACTTTGGAGAGTATGTTTGTGATCAACAACGTTACGACCATGCCAATCCTGCGCCCGGTTGTGTGCATGGACAAAGTCGAAATCATCAAGATTGCCCGCAATATCGGCACCTATGAAACCTCCATTCTTCCATTTGAAGACTGCTGCACGATCTTTACCCCAAAAGCCCCAGTCACCAAACCAAAACTGGAAAAATGCGAAGAATACGAAGCCCGCTGGGACTGGCAGACCATGGTTGATGACTGCATCAAAATGGTCGAAACCATCCGCGTCCATCCTGGTGAATCTCTTCAGGAAGACGAAGAGGACCTGTTCTAGAGAAAGAAGATCTGTTCCAGAAAACAGAAACCCAAAACGCGATCCAAACCAGATCAAATCAGACCGCTCTGTTTCCATATCCGACATGGAAACCGGAGCGGTTTTTCTTTGTCCGGCTTGTCAGGCGCTCTGAATCATCCGTAAACCATGAAAAAGCTATAATGGGGATATGAATTGCCCAATCTGTCACGAGCCCCTGATCCATGAGGGCCGAACTTTTAAATGTAAAAACAACCATAGCTTTGATCAGGCAAGACAAGGCTATGTCAATCTTTCCCGCAAACGGAAAGCCTCGGGGGACAACGCCCTGATGGTCAAAGCCCGCACCGCCTTTCTGGAAGCCGGTCTCTATGACTTTTTAAGACAGACCGTTCTGCAAACCCTGCAGACCCTTCATCCCGATACCTATCTCGATCTGGGATGCGGGCAGGGCTATTACACCCATGAGTTTTCCAAAACGGCCAAAGAGGCCTATGGCATTGATCTGAGCGTCCCGGCGATCAGCCATGCCGCCGGTCAGGACAAAAAGACGCAGTATATCGTTGGAAGTATTTACGATCTTCCTTTTGTAAACAAAAGCATTGATGTGGCTACATCGATATTCACTCCCATCCCGGCCAGAGAAGCCGCAAGAGTTCTCAAAGACGATGGATATCTGCTCACCGTCACCCCGGGAAAAATGCACCACTATGAACTGAAAGAACAACTCTACCCACAAGTAAGACTCAACCCGCCATTAGAGCCTGTCGAAGGCTTTGAACTGGTCGACCAGCAGGAAATCCGTCAGGTTCTGCATGTCGATGACGTCATGGCGCTGCTGGAAATGACCCCGTATTTTTATAAAACCCCCAAAGCGGGCATTGAAAAGATTCAGTCTTTGAAAAATGGTCTGGATGTGACCTTTGACTTTGTACTGAGTCTTTGGAGGAAAAAAGATGAAAGTTAAAATCAGACGCTGGGGAATCAATGGCGAAGGCATTGCCTACGTCAACAAGAAAGCCATCTTTGTCGAAGGCGCAATCCCTGGTGAAGTCGTGGATATCATCATTGATGAAGACAAAGGAACGTATGCGACCGGCCATATCAACCGCATTCTTGAAAGTGCTCCCCGTCGAAGAGAGCCGATCTGCCCGCACTGGCAGACTTGCGGAGGCTGTTCGTTGATGCATGTCGACTACAAAGGCCAGATCCGCATGAAAGAACACGCGATCGAAGAAGCCCTGCGCCGTTATGCTGATTACAGTGGCAAGATCGAGCCCATGATCAAAAACCCCGACCCGCTTGGCTATCGCAACGCATGCAAGCTGCCCTTCGGACTGGACGAAGAGGGCAAAACAACAACCGGCATGTTTAAAAAGGGAAGCAATGAATTTGTTCCTCTCGATCGCTGTATCATCCACTCCAAAAAACTCGAACACGTCCGCGCAGCCCTGATGCCTCTCATTCAGCAGGCCGGCCTCAAACCGTTCACAAAAGATCATCCCGAAGGCCTGATGACCCTGGTTCTTAAAGAATTCGATGGCAAAGTCCATGTTGTCTTTGTCACGACTGAAATGGAAATCCCGCAGTCGCTGGTGGATCAGATTCTGGAAACTATTCCTGAAACTGCCTCCGTCTGGCAGTCCATCAAAGAACCCGATGATCCAGGTTACGAACTCTTTGGCCAGAAAGTCCTGCACCTTGGCGGGGATATGAAGATGACTCTGCAGCTCGATGACTTTGCGCTCGATCTGTTGCCAAAATCATTCTTCCAGCTCAACACCCGCCAGGCCGTCAACCTGTATAAAACCATCGCCTCCTGGATCCCGCCGCATTCTGACTTTTTAGTCGAAGCCTATTCAGGCATCGGTGCGATTTCGTTATTTGTCGCCGATAAAGCCGACAAGGTTCTGGGCATTGAATACATCGAAGACGCGGTGGCCAATGCCAACGAAAACGCCCTGATCAACGGCAAAGAAAACGTCTCCTTTATCTGTGGCGATGCCGGCCAGGAAATGACCAAACTGGAAAAAAGCAAGATCGACACCCTCATCGTCGATCCGCCCCGTTCCGGTCTGAACACCCAGATGAAAGAAGCCATTCTCAAATCTGAACCGAAAACCCTGATCTACGTCTCCTGCAATCCCTCCACCCTGGGCAAAGATCTGGCCGTTCTTCAAAGCAAATACGAAATTGAACGCGTCCAGCCCTTTGACTTCTTCTCCCAGACCCCGCATGTCGAAACCGCCTGCCTGCTCAAATTGAAAGCCCCAGAAGATTTCACCCCTGTAAACCTGGAGAGGGAGAAACCGACAAGACCAAAGACTGGCAGCCCTGCAGACCGAAACAACCGCAGGCCAGCCGGAAAAGACAACCGCAGACCAGGAAGAAAAGACAACTACCACTCCGCTGGCAAAAAGCCCTATCCACCAAGAAACCGGTCGCCAAAAGCCAGATAAGGCACAGAGATTGGTAAACAGAGATCGAAAAAGCAAATGTCGATGGCAAATGTCGATATAACGAATATCGATTAAGCAGAAGCCAATAAAAACCGACATCGGATCCATCTTCTTCATGGAAGTCAGAAACCCTGAGCGAAAAGTCCCAAAAGACTTTTCGCTTTTTTGTCTGTTCGATAGGATGGAATGAAGGATACCCCATGTCAGAGACGAAAAGAGAAGTATCGAACAGAAAGGAGACTTACGCATGAATAACCGGAAAGTGAATCACCAGGAAGGAAATCAACAGGAAGAAATTTACAAGTTTGCGACGAAATATCTCCAATTGTATACCGATCCCAAAACGAAGGAATTGGAGGTGGAAGAAGGGTTTCCTGAGCCGTGTTTTGCGTTTGGATTCGAGATGGACTGCGGCCACCGGTTTATCGAGCGCTTTGGATCGAAAGCTTTTTACGAAAATGAAGAACTCGAACAGATCATTGATGATATTGACGATCTTTCACTGCTTGCTTCTGGCATTTTCTCGCACTGGCGCTATGTCACTCACTGGTCCTATTGCGAGCACTTGCTCGATAAACATAACCGGCCCTGGTTTATCACCGCCTTTGAACGACTTGTTGAAATGACAAGACCACCCAAGCTGATCGAAGAGGAGAACCGACAGATTGATGGCGCTTTTCCTTCTTTTAAGGGCAAGCTTTGGAAATTCCAGTTGACCTCACCCAATACCGGCTACTTCGGACCAACTTTGCATCGTAATTCTGAAATTGAGCAGCGCCTGACCATCACCGCAGATGGCCGGATCAAGCTTTTACGCTACCGGTATGGAACTGCACCAGATCACCCTGAACTGTTTGAAAAACAGAATTATCGCATTGCGCCAGAAAGAGCCGAAAAAATCATGAAAGCCGTCAGCGGCTATTTTAAAGAGGAACATCGGCCGGATTTCGTAACAGATATCAGCTCATGGCATATGACGCTGACCAATACTGAAGGCCGACGATTCAAAGCCTCTGGCCCGCTATGCCACGACCTGTTCATGCCATCGGGTGGTTTATCCGATCTGATCCGGGCAGAACTTGGCCGCAATGATCTGCTTGTTTTTGACGGCCTGCCCGATATCGTCCAATATCTCGAAATTCAATATTGCCGATATTCGGAAGATGAGGATTCTCTTTTTGAAGAGTTGGACTTAACAGAAGAGCAGGAAACAGAGGAATCAGAAGTTCTGGCTGATCGGGAGATTCTTCTTCTCGACCGCAAATCCGGTCTTCTGGACTACCGCAGAGAAACTGGTTCTGGATTTAAAGAGACGAAAACCTGGAAAGCACGCCAATGGGGAAGAGAAGCGTTGGAGAAACTGGTCTGGATCACGGAAAGTCTGGAGAACAGAGATGAGACCCCTGATGATCTGAATCCTCGAGAAGCCTACCTACTTTCCAGACGACTGGAAGAACGGCGGCAGACCAATGCGTCATCCCCTGCGAAAGATTCCAATGAATTCTCCTCATCGAAATATTCCGTTGAGTCATCCTCCCCGACCTACTCCATCCGGATGATGGTCCGCCATCAGGGAAAACTGGAGAAGATCACAACTTCTTTCGATCAGAATGAACTTCCAGATGTCTGGGTGAATTTCCTTGAAGACATTCATAGTTTCATGGCTTCCGCTAAACCTGGTGAGATCTTCAATGCCATTCACAACCAAAAAACAATCCCCGATCAGGACCATTTCATTTTCTGCAATGTCGTCTTTGGTCATGGAAGGAGGACGTACTCCTACCTTGCCGATCAGGATGACTATGCTCCGGGCGGTCAGGTCATTGTCCCAGTGGGCGCAGACAATCGTGAAGCTGTTGCCACCATTCGATCCATCAAGATGTATTCCAAAGAAGATGTCCCGTATCCCATCAAAAAGATGAAGCATATCCTTCGTAAATATCGAGAAGAAGACGAAGACGCATAGAAAAAATAACCTGAATGGACTCCAGGTTGAAACGAACTACGAGTCAAGGACCAAGAAGGGAATAAGAGAGAAGAAACCGCAAAGCGCACTCGAAAAGCCATAAAGAAAAGAGAGTCAATATTCAGAGATTGCAAATTGGTCGTCCATTTTGAAAGAGAAATTCAATCGAAAAGGATAAGATAGAGTTGATTCGTAAAGTGAACCCAAAGGGGATGATTTCATTGAAAGTGAAAGTCAGATGGACATGGTCACTTGTCGAAGGGGCAATGATCGCCATTCCTTTGATTCTGCTTTTCATCAACTGGAAATATGGTCTGATCGCTCTGGCGATCGATGGCTTGATTATTCTCTTGTATTCTCTGTTGATTTTATATATCGGCCTGAATACCAAAGCCGGTTTTGGGGCAGCCAAAGTCATCGAACTGGCGGATACCCGCAAACTCAAAGACAAAGAGAAAAAGACTCTGAAATGGGTGCAGGATAATGCCAGACAACTCGGTATCCCTGATGCCAAACCGTATCCTTTACATGGCTATCTGCTCGAACCGGAACAGACACCGAAAGGGCTGATCTATATGTGTCATGGGTTTGGTGACTATTCCTTTACCAGTGTTTTTGATCAGGCCACCCGCTTTTATGAAATGGGCTACTCGGTTTTCCTCACGCACTCAAGGGGATTTGGTTCGGATAACGGAAACTGGACAGGCATGGGTACTCTGGAAAGAGAAGATCATGTCAGGTGGATCGAAACTCTGGAAGCCCACAATCCTGATCTGGATATTTTCCTGTACGGTGTATCGATGGGCGCTGCTTCAGTCATGAATCTGAGCGATCTGGAAGATCCGCAGATTAAAGGCATCATTGAAGACTGCGGCTATGTCAGTTTGTATGAACAGATGGATCATGCTCTGCTTTCGGTTTTACAGGTTCCTGAATATCCAACTCTGCCGATCTGTGAATGGTTGTGTAAACGGGTCTGCAAGTTTTCGATGAAGGATCTGGATGTCCGCCCCAAACTGGCCAGGACGATCTATCCAATCCTGGCTTTTCATGGCAGGGAAGATGACTTTGTCCCATTTTCCAATCTTGATCAGGTCATTCAGGCTGCTGGCCCGCATTTAAGAGATGCGTATTTCATTGAAGGGGCAGCGCATTGTCAGTCCGCCTGCAAAGAACCGCAATTTTACTGGACCCGCATTCAGGACTTTCTGGAAGAGTATGGAACCACACCGGCCGACACAGAACAGCCGATTTTTATTGCCAGTCTCGATCCGGAAGACGATGCAGATTTCGAAATGAACAGCCAGGACAACTGAGATGAGACCACTGAGACAGGCAGACATCACTCAAAAAGACCTCACGCAACTCGGTTCTCACACGGACCGGGTTTTCCTATGCCCGCCTGTACGAAACAGGAAAGAGAATTTGGAAAAGATGTACATCTGTTGAAGGGGCGCGAAAGGTGAAGGGAACAAAATAGGGAAAGTATCTCGGTTGAAAACAGGAATCTGTTAAGCCAAATCAAGGGCACTTTTCGCATGTCTGATTTACAATCAGATTGATTCAAAGCCAAAAGGCTTACGTATAAAGTTCAGGAGAGATAGATATATGCCTTGTACAACAATTCTTGTAGGAAAAAATGCTTCCTACAATGGCTCAACACTGATCGCCCGTAATGACGATAATGGAACGGGCCGTTTCGATATCAAAAAGTTTACAGTGGTTCTGCCTTCCGAGCAGCCAACTGTTTACCATTCCGTTCTTTCTCATGTAGAGATTCCATTACCCGCAAATCCAATGCGCTACACTTCGGTTCCAAACATCGAACCAGAAGCCAAACAGCGCGGTCTTTGGGCTGCTTCTGGCATCAATGAAGCCAATGTCGCTATGACCGCAACCGAAACCATCACCACAAACCCACGTGTTCTGGCAGCTGACCCACTGGTTGAATATGTGCCTGCAACTGACGACCAGCCAGAAAAAGCCGGCGGTATCGGGGAAGAAGATATCGTCGTTCTGGTTCTGCCTTACATTCGTTCTGCCCGTGAAGGGGTAAAACGACTGGGAATGTTACTTGAACAATATGGTACATACGAAAATAACGGAATTGCTTTTTCAGATCATGACGAAGTCTGGTATCTTGAAACCGTAGGTGGACATCATTGGATTGCCCGTCGTCTGCCGGATGACTGCTATTCCGTAATCGCCAATGAATTCTCCATTGACTTCTTTGATCTGGAAGATGCCGTAACGACTCAGAAAAACTTCATGGCCTCCCCGGATATCCAGGAATTCGTCAATGCCAATCACCTTAACCTTTCCAAAGGTAAATTCTCAGCTCGGCTTGCGTTTGGAAGCCATACGGATTCTGATCATGTCTATAACACACCGCGTGTATGGTATGGCCAGCGCTACTTTAACCCATCGAGCTTCTCGGCAAGTGCGGATGACCTGGTCAAAGGCCCGGCCAGCGATACGCTTGCATGGTGCCTGCAGCCTGAAAACAAGATCACAGTCGAAGATGTGAAATACGTTCTGTCTTCTACCTATCAGGGCACTCCATACAGTGTCTTCTCCGGCGGACCACAGTCCAGTCTGTTCCGTCCAATCGGTATCAACCGGACCATCTTTGTTTCCATTGCGGAACTGCGCAACGATGTTCCTGCTCCAATTTCCGCTGTTGAATGGATCGCATTTGGTTCGAATGTTTACAACACGATTGTTCCTGTTTATACAAACATCAACACGGTACCAGCTTACCTCTCCAATACAACCATGACCGTCAACACCAACAACTTTTACTGGAGCTGCCGTCTGATTGGTGCTTTAGCAGATCCACATCATGATCAGGAAATCGTCTTCATCGAGCGGTATCAGGAAGCGGTTGACTCTAAGGCAAGAGCCTTAATGCTTGCTGGTGAAAAAGAATTCCATGATGGTGATAATGCGGTAGAGTTCTGCGACGCCCAGAACCAGAAGATCTGTGCCATGGTCCAGAAAGAAACCGACGACCTGCTTTACCAGGTTCTTTTCACCGCATCCATGTTGATGAAAAACAGTTACGCCCGCGCCGATAACTAATCTGTTTATCCCCTAAACTGAATCGGTTTTCTTCAGTCCTTGTTTTTGAGCTGGCCGACACCCTGCTCGAAAACAGGATGCAAAGTGGATCCATCCAGTTTTGTGCAATAAAAAAATCTCCTTCTCTGGTGGAAGAAGGAGTTTTTTTATGCTCAAAAAAGACTGTTTCATTATCCGCGATGGAACAAGGAGAATTTTTTTGGAGTACAGGGTTCGGTACTGATTCCTTGCAGGTGGTAGCCGGTCTGGTCAATGGCTTTCTTTAAAGCCTCCTGATCAAGAGGCTTTTCGGAAAGAATTTCCGTGGTTCCTTTGCGATGGGAAGAGGTCACCTTTTTGACGTCAAACTGTTTATAAATGACCTGATTGATGTGGGATTCACACATGCCGCACATCATGCCATCGATTTTCAAGACTGTTTTTTCCATATTGGTTTTAGCTCCTTGGTTGAGATCTTGTTGAAGATTATGCAGTTAGCTTTAACTTACTTGATGGTTCAAGCATAGCACAATTCCATCCAGACCGGCTCTGAAAAAATAAAAGCGACAAAGAAGATCCTGCATAGCAATGCCAGGACTTCTTTGCCGCATGAGTTTGTTATTCAGCAGACCAGCGTGGAATCCGAAAGGGTATGAAGCTGATTAAGCGTGCCGGAAATGCGGTCGGTCGCAAAATCCATCGTATCAATGCGGTGAACCTTGCCAGGGAAACGGCTGTTGATATCCTCAAACATGTAGTGAACCTGTGGAGCAAGCAGAATCAGATCGTACTGATCATCTTCATCCGTCAGGCTGAATACGCTTTTTGCATCGGCATGAACCAGATCGCTGCCAAGTTTTCGGGTAATCAGACGGGCATACATGGCCGAGGTAATCCCGCTTGTGCAGCAGATCAGCATTTCAATCGGATGATGGAGATCTGGTAATTCTCCATTTTCGTCCTGATCTTCATCGTGATACAGGCGGTACAGGAAGACTTTGACTTTTTCGATGGAGTCTTCCAGATCTACAGCCTGGAAATGCAGGAAGAAAATCTGCTCGCCCGTGGCTCTTTCTTCCATGTATAACGAAACAATATCTTCATCAATTTCAATCTGAGCCAGGTATCGATCAGTGCAAAAGGAAATCGATCCACAGTCTGGACAGTGGATGCACGCATCACTAAGGTTTTGATGGCATACCCAGTTGAGCATGGCCTTGGCATTTTCTTTTGTCTGAGGGGTTGGAATATACAACTGTGTCATGATCGTTCCTCCTTTTCCATGAATCTGAATTCAAATATTTTCGATGTGTTCACGTGTATGAAATCTGTTTTTCTTTTTGCATGTTCATTATCGAAAATGGCCTGAATTAAGGCAATATTTCATCCGGATCCTGTAATGCCGTTTACACGGAAACCCATTTCAGATCCGCATTTTTGTAAACGGCGTTTCACTCGATCCGATATACTTAAAACGAAAACGATTTCACGATGAAATCGGAAAACGAAATGAAATCATGGTTTGAACAGAAGGACTCATCTGTAAAGATCATGATCATCAATAGAGGCCTTAGTGACAGGCTATAAAGGGATGTCATTTAGCGAGGCAAGAATGACAAGCCACAAAGAAATGTCATCAATAGAGTCCATAAGAAAGTGGGGAAAAGAAGATGCTGCTGACCGATAAATTCTGCCTGATTGATTTTTCAGAATCAGAACAGGCTGTTGTTGGTTACTTGATGGAGCAGGGAGAAGCCGTGCGCAATATGACGACCAAGGAAATCGCTCAGGCGACGTTTACTTCTCCATCGACTCTGATCCGGATCGCCCACAAAATGGGGTTTGAGGGCTGGGTGCGGCTGCGGGATGAGTGGCTCAAGGAAAAGAATTATCTGGATCGAGTCAACCTGGATGTGGACGCCAGTATCCCTTTTACTGCTCAGAATTCCCAGATTGAAATCGCCCGCAATCTGGCCAGACTGGAGCAGAATGCCGTGCAGGATACCCTGGATCTTCTGGACAGCGATCAACTGTTTCAGGCCGTCACCATGATGAACAATGCCAAGACCCTTTATATTCTGACGGACCCTTATAATCAGACTGCTTTTCAGACTTTCTATATGAATATGCAGCGCATTCACCACAATGTGGTTGTGTCAACCTGTCATGGCTTCAATGCCTATACAGCCGACAAAGAGGATTGCGTGCTGATTGTTTCTTATTCCGGTGAACTCGGAGTTCTCAAGCAGAGTGTGAAGATTCTCAAAGAGCGTGGACTGCCCTATATCTCGATTACTGCAATTGGGAATAATTCGATTGAACAGGATGCCGCCGTTGCCCTGCGGATCTGTACCCGGGAAAAGCTGACGGATAAAATTGCCAATTTCACCGTCAATATTGCCCTGACCTATCTGATGGATGTGCTGTTTAGCTGTATTTATCAGAAAAACTATGAGGCTAACCTGACCAGACGCCAGGAAATCAGCCGGGTCCTGGAAAAAGAGCGTCGGCAGAGTGTTCTGGCCGCTCAGAGTGCTCTGGCGGCGCTGGACCGGGAAGAGTAATGCGATATAGAGAACGCCTGCTTCTGCAATGAGGCAGGTGTTTTTATTGAAAATTCGAAAGCAGAGGAAAACTGCTCTTTTCTGTCCGAATTCCAGGGGACAGTCGATCGTTCGAGCTGTTTGGCGAAGAACAATTCGGATCATTTCCGTCGTGGAAGAAGTGCTGTGTCTTTCTGATTGATCAGTTCTGAATGGCACCATCTGTTTTTAGAGGCTTGGCTCTTTGGAATTGAGTGGTTCATCGAACTTGTTGCCAGAGCATTGAGTTGGATAAACAGCCATGAAAAAAGCCGGCTGCAGACGGAAAGTGCGGTCGGCTGAATGATTAGATTTGTGAGGAATGATGGAAAGATTTGTTCGAAGAAGAATCGAACGGATTTTGATGACGTTTGTGATCCAGAGCGTTTTTCTGGTCTTCTTCGGGATCAATCAGATCTTTCTGGTAAGCAAGACGAATGGTGCCATCGTCGGTATAGATCAGGCCGCAGTACGAAAAGCCATGGCTTGTAATCAGATGCTGCATGATGTGGTTATCGGGATGGGTATCAATGCGCAGGGAAATGGCTCTGGCCTCGCAGAACTGGACAATCGCATCAAAGATACCAGGCACTTTACCGGCCGAGGCAATTTTATGGATGGCTCCATATTCCAGATCACTTTTCCACTGACCCTGTTCAATGATGGCATAGGTCGGATCCGCTCCGAAAATGAGGGAGAACACGCCGACAATTTCACCATCCTGCTCCAGAACATAGGACTGATGAAGATCAATATCGTTTTCAATGGCTGAGGTTAAAGGCCGGTTGTCTTTCCACTGGTTTGGATTGCCAGTGGCTTTCATCAGGGCACGGGCATGGGCATAAACGGCCTGAATGACAGGCAGATCAGCACGGGTAGAATGACGAATCTTCATAGCGTTTTCTCCTTTTCTAAAGGTCAGATTTTTAAGATCAGACTTTCTGAATCCGCTTTGAATCAGGTCGTCTGATCGAACTGGATCTGGAATCAATCGGTTCGATACAGGTTCAGAAACGATTCTAGAACATTCCGCAAAAAGAGGCAGGCAAACTGGAAGAAATGCCCAATCTAACGAAAAAAAGCTTCTGAAATTGGAATCGCGAAATCCCTTTCAGAAGCTTTGGGTGTCTGTTGAAAATAGACGATGGATTCAGCCAATAGACAGATTGGAACAGCTTGCGTCCATTCATGACGATCCACAAAGATCACAAATCAGCAAAGACCAGAAATCCGTTTATTCCACGCCATCGAAGCAATAGGTGCACAGCTTGCACTTAGGCAGACCGATGGACTCAACCATATCGTCAAGACGATGGTAGCGCAGGGAAGTAAAGTTCGAACGTCTGCGGATTTCTTCGAGCATCTTGGCATAGCGTTCGCTGTCCGGGTTGGCGTATTCAGCCAGAATTTCAGCACTTGGCTCACCGCCCTCGAGATCCTGAATGACACGACGGGTAATCAGATCCAGATCGGAAGTCGAACGGGAGAAGTTGAGGTATTTGCATCCGTATAAAATTGGCGGGCAGGCCGGACGGACATGAACTTCTTTGGCACCCGAGTTATATAAGAACTTGGTGGTATTGCCAAGCTGCGTTCCACGCACGATCGAGTCATCGATCAGCAGCAGACGACGATCCTTGATCATTTCCTGAACCGGAATCAGTTTCATGGACGCAATGTGATTACGCTGTGTCTGGCTGACAGGCATGAACGAACGCGGCCAGGTTGGTGTGTATTTGATAAATGGACGGGCATACGGAATGCCGGCGGCATTGGAGTAGCCGATCGCATGCGCAATACCGGAGTCAGGGACACCCGCTACGCAATCGACATCGTCTTTGGATAAGTTGTCGCGTTTTGCCAACAGATTTCCACAGTGGTTGCGCATCAGTTCGACGTTGATGCCTTCATAGGTTGAAGTTGGATAGCCATAGTAAACCCACAGGAAGGAACAGATTTTCATCTTCTTGCCAGCTTGTTTGAGAACATCTACTTTTTCCGGAGTGATTTCAACGATTTCACCAGGGCCAAGTTCGCCATAGGGTTTATAGCCAAGGTTCAGGAAAGAATGGCTTTCAAAAGCGCAGCAATAACCTGAGCCGTCTTCTTTTTTACCCAGAACGATTGGGGTGCGGCCGAATTTATCGCGCGCCGCGATGATGCTGTGATCCGTCAGCAGCAGCAAAGACAGCGAGCCATCCACGATTTCCTGTAAGTATTTGATGCCTTCCAGGAAAGAATCCTTTGTACAGATTAAAGCAGCAGCCAGTTCAGTCGGATTGACTTCACCAGTGCTCATTTCATAGAAGTGGTTCATACCGGAGTCAAAGCATAACTGCTTGAGCTCGGCGATGTTATTGATTTTACCAACGGTCGAAATGGCAAACGAGCCAAGACGGCCATGAATCAGTAACGGCTGAGATTCGTAGTCGGAAATACAGCCAATTCCGATGTTGCCTTCAAAGTCATCGAGTTCCCGGTCGAATTTAGAACGGAACGGGGTGTTTTCGATATTGTGAATTGAACGGACAAAGCCGTTATCGCCATGAACAGCCAGACCAGCCCGGCGGGTTCCTAAATGCGAATGATAGTCAGTTCCAAAAAACAGATCCAGAATGCAGCTGCTCTTTAAAGCAGCACCAAAAAATCCACTCATGATTTTCCTCCTGTCATAGTTTCTTTGTATCTCTTTGAACGCTTCAGTTCAGAATCGTATTTTATCACCCGCATGTGCCGAACAAAAAAAATCCCCGTCAAACGGGGAAGTCTCCTTACAAAATTGTAAAAAACGCAAGGAAATTGCCCAAAACCAGGCCCTTTTCAAAGCGGTTTAGGCGGTGGCTTTTGGACCGGTGTAGTTTTCAATTCCGCCGATATCTTCAGCGGCAATTCCACGTTTAGCCAGATCTTCTTTGGCCAGACCGGCATGGTAGCCGCTCACGCAGTATAAGTAGGATCCAGGTTTTACATCGGCTTCTGGAATTTTTGCCAGGGGGATATTCACAGCGCCAGGGATGTGGCCTTCGGCATACATTTCAGGTGGACGCACATCAATAATTGGCGTTCCATCTGCTTTTGCTTTAGCAACATATTCATCAATCGTCATAAGAAATTACCTTCTTTCTGTATGTTTATTATAAAAATCAGATCATTTCTCCCTAAGCGGATTGAACGAAAGATCACCGGGGCCGGCATATGAGGTTTCTTTGCCTTCTGACATACATCCTCATCACGCAGAGATTTCGGTCTAAGAATGGTCAGCTGTTGTGATTTGACTGGCGTCAGGCGAAAGTCTGTCAATACGGGCAATAAAGTGATAGAGTTTCCTTTCGATCTTTCCTCATCCTTTTCGGATTGCCCAAAGCCTGGCTGTCTTCAGATGGCAGGCTGGTCAATTCAATTTTGAGGGGATTCAGGCACAGAAAAAATCCGCCCGGTTTTTCGCAGCGAAAACAGTCTGCCAATTCAACAAAGTTTATTCAATGTTTAGATTTTATGACGAAAAATCCTATATTTGATCGTTATCATTAAAAAACGGAGGTGATGTGATGAAGTGTCCAAAGTGTGAATACGAAAACACCTCTGGTGTTCGCTATTGCGTCAAATGCGGTTCGCAGATGCTCCCTCCAATTCCACCCGCTAATCGAAAAAATTCCCGTTCCCGTTCAAAACGCAGGATCAATACCCATCGGGTGTTAATTGCGGCGCTTTCGATTTTTATGGCTGTTGGTGTCGGAATTCTGGCCTTGTTTCTGTTCTTGCCAGGTCGAAACACTTCTCAATCGACGCAGACAGCGGTTGTGCCCGCATTGCCGGAAGAAAACGCTGATGTGATCGATGAGGCTGATCTTGAGGAAAATACTGCTGAAGCCCCAGCCAACGACCTGCCAGGGCGCGATTCCAGTGACTTTTCCCGATACGTCAATCTGAATACCCGAACTGTAAAGATTCCGGAATCAGAACTGACGCTGACCTTTCCGGAATACACGGACTATCTGTTTGACTATGATCAGAACAATGGTCAGATGATTTTTGAAATCCATACAGCTGACAACATGATTGTCACCATTACCTCATCGAGACTGAGCGCACTGCCGTTTACCAAAAGCGAAGCCGAAACTGCCGACAGTCCGACGATCTACCACACCATTCAGGGCGAAGAAACCGAGTATTACTACATTCTTCAGCCAAACTCTTCGATCGTAACGGGAACCATTATTGACTGTGATAATAACCGCTCAACCAGTGTCAATGTCGTCAGCCAGAGTCTGAATTCAACAATGGACTCTGACTCATCGCAGGAAAATAAAAGTGGAACCAAAGCGTATGAAGGGGACCTGACAACCTCTGGATCGGAAGTCTATGCCGGCGGTGGCAGCGGTCTTTCTGATGACTCTCAAACGGAAGACCATGAGTATGCTGCGGATTCAGAAAGTGCCCCTCTGACGAACGATGAAGCGGGTGTGATCATTGAATCTTCCCCGGATTCTGAAAGTTCCTCAACCGAAAATGCAGATCAAGAGCCCTCTTCCAGTCTTGGACTGCCAAGACGCCCGCTTTCCAATGCGGCTTCCATGAAAGTGCTTGAAGATCTGCTGGCCTCTTCCGGCATTCACAATTAGAGAAAACCTCTCCATGAAGCCGGAAATTCCCGCAAAACCCAATCACCCAATCCCAATGAATTTCTTCAAAACCAGGACTCGCCATCCTGGTTTTTTATCTGGCAGAATAACAGGCAAATAAATTGATCTGCGTTACGATGAAGATGATCCGTCCAGGAGATCAGAAGACGGAAAACGAAAGTCAAAAAAGAGCAGAAAGGGAAAAACGTTGAAGGAAGCCGATCGCAAAATCAGCGAGAAGAGCCTTCAGCCGCCATTTTCTGCAGAATCTGTAGAACCATAGGTATAGAACAGGAAAGAAGGAGAAGTATGAATCAGAAAGCAGACTCTGTTGTTGAAAAGGATCAGAAAGATCTGACCAGCCCATCAACAACTGATCCAGACAATCAGCAGGAAACTAAACCCAATCACGAAAGTTATGATCACCAGATCCCGATGTTTCTCGGTCCGGGAGCTGTCCTGGAGGGCGATGTTCAGTTTGGTGATGACGTCAGCGTCTGGCACAACGCTGTGATCCGCACAGAATCGGCTCCGATCACGATCGGATCGGGTTCCAATATTCAGGATGGCTGTGTCCTCCATACGGATCCTGGCTATCCAGTCGTCATTGGCCAAAACGTCACGATCGGCCATGGCGCAATTGTTCATGGAGCCATCATTGAAGATGACTGCCTGATTGGCATGGGAGCGATCATTTTAAATGGCGCACATCTTCATAAAGGAGCCATGGTTGGTGCCGGCGCAGTTGTCGGTGAGGGCAAAGAAATAGGCCCTGGCAAACTGGCTTTAGGTGTTCCGGCCCGCATTCTTCGGGATCTGAGCGAGGAAGAAATCGAACGAAACCGCGAGAATGCCCGTCATTATGTCAAACAGGCAAAAATGCGCCTGCACCACAGAGGGTAAAGAACATCCACTCCCTGATGCTGACAAAAGTGCGACCAGTTTGGGGCTGAAAGACAGAGAGTCGAAATGATCGAGAGAGAAACCCGACAAAGAAAGCCGGAAGATGAAGCCGACGGACAAAAATGGCAGACAAAATCGGTCGACGAAATCCACAGACAAGAATGACAGCCAAAATCGATAGACGAAACCAGCAGACAAGAGCGGCAGACAAAATTGATCGACGAAGCCAGCAGCCAAAATCGATGGACGAATCAAGAAAAACAGATCGATCATGAAGCGAAAAAGGGGACTTTCTCTCTTTGATCTGTCAGGATAAAGACCTTGTTTTGATTGAGTCTGAACAGAAAAACAAATGACAATAGGATGCGAAAAATGCGACAGCCCTGCCGTCCTGTAAAACTGATCCTGTAACAGGCAGGGTGTGGATTTTATGGTTATTTTGAGAAACTTGAGCAGAAAAATAAAAGGAAGAGGATCAAGTAGATTCGAAAAGCTCAAACCTTGAAACACTTTGATATAATCTAACGGACACCGCAGACTTTTCGCAGTGGTCATCCTGGAGGTAGAACGATGCTTGAAATTCGAAATGCAAAGCCTGAAGATCTTGAAAGAATCGCACAGGTTGAAGCGGCCAGTTTTCCGGCGGAAGAAGCAGCCGACAAAAAAACTCTGGAAGGACGTCTGAATGTGTATCCGAATCACTTCTGGCTTCTGGAACGGGACGGAAAGCTTGTCAGTATGGTTGATGGTCTTGTCAACAACAGCGAAGAACTGCTCGATTCGTTCTATGCCGATCCATCACTTCATGATGAAGATGGCAAATGGCAGATGCTGTTTGGCGTGGAGACGGTTCCGGAATTCCGTAAACGCGGATACGCTTCGATCCTGATGAAAGAAGTCATCAAGGACTGTGTCAACGACTCCCGCAAGGGAATTATTCTCAACTGTAAAGAAGAATACGTTCCATTTTATGAACGGCTCGGTTTCAAGAAAACCGGAGATGCCAAATCCGAACATGGCGGCAAACACTGGTACCGCATGGTCATGGATCTGGAAAACCGTGAGTAAAATCCAACGACAAGATAAGCGAGGCTCAAGTCTCGCTTTTTTGGCGCGTGCCCGAAATCTGTCTGGCGTTCTGCAGTCTTTTCTTATGAGGCTCGAGGCGATCAGGGATGAAAAGCAATCAGGTGTTCAAGGCAGTAAGAAGTTAAAGCCGATCAGGGACTCAAGGTGGTAAGACTGCAAGGCTGTAAGGGTGTAAACCGGATCCTTCTGTTTCCAGCATGACCCGAAGATTCAAAACAAGATTAAAAAGATCAGAGTCAAAATCCCCCGGCTTAAAAAAGTCGAAAATCCACGATAGTTTTCATGGCTTGGCGAAATTTGTCTGAGAATGTAAGCCAATACATCGGGATCGAAAGTGAATAAAGAGCCAGTGATTTGCCAAGGATTCAAGGAATCCTTCCTTGATCGTAAAAAAACTGGTAACCTTTCATGAATCGTCATTTTGATGACGGTTGAATTTGCTTATAATTACATACATACAAAGGAAAAAACTATGTCATATTATCAGATTCTGAAACAGAGGCGTCTTGATCTGAATCTGTCCATCCAGGATCTTGCGATCCAGACAAGATTGAAGCCTGAATATATACGAGCGATTGAAGAAAACAACCTGGATATCTTCTCGGATGATTTTTCGTATGTCCGCTACTTTGTCCATGGATACTGCGATGCCATTGGGGTCAACTGGAATCTGATCAAAGATGAAGTTGATGCCAATATCAATGCCTATGCGGCAGCCCGCGACCAGGCCCTTCATCAGGCTCAGGTCAAAATGATGGAATCGATGCCATCCGTGACCAGCGGCCGCAAAACCACCAAGGCAAGTCGTAAAAAACGTAAACGCCGCTCCTTAATGAACAGTGCCGGCAAACTGTCCCGCTCGATCAGCTGGGGCAGCCAGAATAAGCTTTCCCGCCTGATTTTGATCTGTGCGATCTGTGTGGTCGGGGGCCTTGCTTTAGTCAGCTATGTCGGCCAGCAGCGTGCTGCCCGTTCTTTAGAAGAACAGAAACAGGCAAGAGCAGATGAACTCAGAGCGGAAGAAGAAACAACACAGCGTCTGGCGGAAGACCGCAAAAGCCGTCAGGATGACAGCTCAACGCCAGCCCAAAACTCAATTACGATTGCGACCACATCCACCAAAGGGGTTTATGATCTCAATGGATTCAACCCGGACAACCCGTCGATTCACATCAGCATTACCCCTGGCAATGCCCAGACGGTCACGATTCTCTGGAACGACACCCCGGCCTTTTCATCGGAAGTCAAAGAACAGTTTGCCTATGTGCTCAATGCCACAACCGATGGCACGCTGACGATTATCTTTGCCAACGAGCAGTCCCCAAGCAAGCTCTCGATCGATGATCTGGAAATCCCATCGGATTACATTACCGCTGATGCCCAACACCAGGCAAAGCTTCAGTTTAATGTGCACTTCAACAAGTCATCTTCTGACAGCTCTGCATCCAGCCAGTCTGAAGCAGCAACGCCGGAGGCTCAATCCTCCGATCCGAATACCGAACCGGTGGTTCCGATTGATGAGTACACGGCGCCTGTCGATGATGACCTCTATACGGACTACACCGATCCAAATGGTACCTATACGGATCCAGTCTACACGGATCCTGGATATACCGACCCTGGCTACAGCGATCCTGTTGATACGGATCCGGGAACGAATGATTTCCCAATGGATGCTCCAGGGTATGATGATGGATCTGGCGATGTCTATGTGGATGCCGATGGCAACCCGATTACCTGGTAGTTTCCAGTCTGTAATCCCTGATTTTTGAATCCGGATGGATTCTGCTCTTTGTGAGGATAGAAATGAAAAAAATGAACTTACCCAACAAGCTGACGGTGATGCGAATGATCATGGTTCCCATCGTCTGGGCCGCTTATCTTCTGATTCCGGCCGACTGGTGTGTGCTCAATGAAGCCACCGGTCTTTCCATGCGCAACGTGATTGTGCTGCTTTTGTTTGTGATTGCTTCCTTAACCGATATGCTGGATGGCAAAATCGCCCGCAGCCGCAATCTGATTACTTCGTTTGGAAAGTTTCTTGATCCAATTGCCGATAAAATGTTAGTCAACACCACACTGATTCTGCTGGTGTACACCCATGAAGCGGCAATTCTTCCGGTGTTGTTGATGATTGCCCGTGACCTTGTCGTCGATGGTCTGCGCTTTTCGGCAGCCAGTCAAGGAGAAGTGGTTTCGGCCGGCTTTTCCGGCAAACTGAAAACCGTCTTACAGATGGTTGCTATCCCTTTATTGTTACTTTGCAATTTTCCATTCAACTACCTGCACCTGCCGATTGCTGAAATTGCCTTATGGGCAGCCGCAGTGGTTTCCCTGTATTCCGGATGGGTTTACTTTGATCAGCTCAAAGACTACGTTCTGGAAACCATGTAATCCAGCGTCCAGAACGAATTTAACCCTCTAAAACCAGTGAAAATGATCAAGCAGCCTGCCGAGTGCGGACTGCTTTTCTTCGTTTTACGCAGATTTTGCGTATGATGGAAGCAGAGCCTTTTCGAAAGCGTTCGCAACGCCCGCGATTCAAAAAGGCAAAAAAATTTAAAGAAATTTTTAAATGGACATAAATACTGTCACAATATCCTGTATAACTATTATAGAAATCAAGTGACAGAAAATCAGCGCGGCTCTGTAAACAGATTCGGCGCATAGACGTATAGATAGATAGATAGAATAGACGTATAGATAGATAGAAAGGAAGTCATGAAGTATGGCAGCAAAAAAAGCAGAAAAAGAAAAAACAAAGTCCAAGGACGAACTCCTTGCAGGCGTAATTAAAGATATCGAAAAAGAATACGGTAAAGGATCCATCATGAAACTTGGAGACCGGGCCGGAGTCGACGTTGAACCGATTCCTTCCGGATCCCTTCTGCTGGATAAGGCCCTGGGCATTGGCGGCTATCCAAAAGGCCGTATTATTGAAATTTATGGCCCAGAATCTTCCGGTAAAACCACGCTGGCTTTACACGCGATTGCGGAAGTCCAGAAACGCGGGGGCCGGGCAGCCTTTATCGATGCGGAAAACGCAATTGACCCGGTTTATGCCAAACACCTTGGGGTAAACATTGATGAACTGATTCTCTCCCAGCCGGATTCTGGTGAACAGGGTCTGAACATCATGTTGATGCTGATTGAAAGCGGCGCTGTGGATCTGGTTGTTGTTGACTCCGTAGCTGCTCTTGTTCCTCAGGTCGAACTCGATGGGGAAATGGGCGAAATGCAGGTCGGCGCGCAGGCTCGTATGATGTCCAAAGCAATGCGTAAACTTTCCGGTATGATGAACCAGAACGACTGCACCGCCATCTTTATCAACCAGCTCCGTTTAAAAGTTGGCGTAATGTATGGCAACCCGGAAACCACTCCTGGTGGATACGCTCTGAAGTTCTATGCTTCAGTTCGTATTGAAATCCGTAAGAGTGAAGTTGTTAAAAACGGTACGGAAATTGTCGGAAACAAAGTCAACGTCAAGATCGTTAAAAACAAGGTGGCTGCTCCATTCCGCAAATGCCAGCTTGAAATCACTTATGGTCAGGGTCTGAGCGCCCTGTCTGAGCTGGTGGATCTGGCTGTTGAATACGACGTCATCAAAAAATCCGGTTCCTGGTACTCCTATCAGGGCGATAAGATCGGTCAGGGTAAGGAAGCCGCCAAGGAATTCCTGAAAGCCAATGAACCGATGCGTGCTGAAATCGAAGGCAAAGTTCAGCAGCTGATCCGTGGATCGAATTTAAGTGACGATATCGATGCTGACGATCTGGCCAGAGAAAAAGAAAAAGAAGAACTCGACTTAAATGATGAAATCGAAGCAGATTTCGAAAACATCGATCTCGAGACCGGCGAAATTATTGAAGAGTAATTCGAAAAAGCAAAAAATCGATCAACCAGTCCTTTAAACAGCGGCTGGTTTTTCTTTTCTCTGCCGGAAATTTTTGGTAAATTTCACAAACTACCCCCGGATAAACCCCCCATTATCGCCATGATTGACGCATGGAGTCGCTATAATAGACAAAATGCCTCAAAAAAGGGTGGAGAATGTCTGCCCAAACAGAAAGAAGGAAAGAGAAATGGCCCGATTGAATCACGATGCCTATCCCGTTCTTGACCATACCTCTCTGGTCAGTCCGGTTGTCTTTGTGGTCGACATGGTCAATGGATTTGTCAAAGAAGGAGCTCTGGCAGATCCGGCCATCGCAGCATGTATTGCCCCGATTGAAACACTGCTCAAAAGCTGCACCCCTACGCAGACGATTTTTGTCAACGACACCCATGAACCCGATGCCGCGGAGTTTGCCAGTTTTCCCCCGCACTGCCTGAAGGGAAGTCAGGAAGCCCAGGTCGTTGATGAACTGCAGCCTTATGTTTCCACGGTGCTGGAAAAGAATGCGATCAGTGCCGCTATGGCACCTGGCTTTTTCGAACTGCTCGAAACTCTGCCTGAAAAGGCAGATCTGATTGTCACCGGCTGCTGCACAGATCTTTGTGTGCTTCAGCTTGCCCTGCCTTTACAGGCCTGGATCAATCAGAACAACCGCAAAGGCATGCGCGTGATTTTGCCGGTGGACTGTGTGGAGACGTATGGAATTCCAGGTGTTCATGAAGCGGAAAGCTGGAATGAAATGGCGCTGGCCAATATGGCGGCCAATGGCATTGAAGTCGTCAGCTCGATTCAATAACGAGATAAAGCGACAACAGACAGTCTGCACCTGTTTTTGGCAAAACAGGACAGGCTGAATCAAAAACGAAAACAGAATCCCTTTAAACATGGTTTGGATTCCATCCGCAGACAAACCGGATGGATCGGATCAACAATCAGAAGAAGAGAGCATAGGTTAGAAAGGACCTGCCCTGTAACAAGCATGAAAGATGGACGTAATTTATCCCTGGTCATGGATTTCTATGAACTGACCATGAGCCAGGTATACATGAACAATCAAAAAGACGAAGAAGTTGTTTTCGACCTGTTTTACCGCCGCAACCCGGATAATGGCGGCTTTGCGATTTTCGCAGGACTGAATCAGATTATTGAATACATTCAGGATCTGCGCTTTGATCCTGAGCAGATTGAATATCTGCGCTCGCTGCATCAGTTCTCCGACGAATTCCTCGATTATCTGGCTGATTTCCGCTTTACGGGCGATCTCTGGTCTGTCCCGGAAGGAACCCCGGTTTTCCCATATGAGCCATTAATCAAGGTCAGAGCCCCGCTGATTCAGGCCCAGCTTGTGGAGACAGCGTTGCTTCTGGCCGTCAATCACCAGACGCTGATCGCAACTAAGGCGCGCCGCATTGTGCAGGCAGCCAAAGGCAAAGCTGTTATGGAATTTGGTGCACGCCGCGCTCATAACTTTGACTCTTCCATTGAAGGAGCCAGAGCCGCTTATATTGCAGGTGTCGCTGGCAGTGCGACAACGGAAGCCGGCATGAAGTTTGGCATTCCCGTTCTTGGAACCATGGCTCACAGCTTCGTGCAGAGCTTTGATACCGAATACGATGCCTTCCTTGAATATGCCAGAACCTATCCACAGGCCTGCACCGTTCTGATCGATACGTATAATACCCTGAAATCCGGTCTGGAAAATGCGATCCGCGTAGCGAAAGAATACCTCGAACCGAATGGCTACCGTCTCAAAGGGGTTCGCATTGACTCCGGCGATATGGCCTACCTTTCCAAGAAGATCCGCCGCCGTCTGGACGAAGAGGGTATGCAGGACTGTGCGATTGTGGTCTCCAACTCGCTCGATGAATATCTGATTGAATCGCTTGTGGATCGTCAGGGGGCAAAAATCGACTCTTATGGGGTTGGTGAAAACATGATCGTTTCCAAAAATTCGCCAGTCTTTGGGGCAGTGTATAAAATGTCGGCGCTGGAAGAAGATGGCCAGATGATTCCAAAGATCAAAATCTCGGAAAATGAAGAAAAGATCACCAATCCGGGCGACAAGACCGTATACCGGATTTACAACCTGGAAGATGGCAAGGCCATTGCGGATCTGATCACGCTGGCGGATGAAGTCATTGATCCCCATCAGGGTCTGACGGTTTACCATCCGATGAACAAATGGAAAAACAAGATCATTGAAGCCGATACGTATGAAGTGCGTGAGCTGATGGTGCCAATCTTCCAGAATGGCGAGCTTGTCTACAAAGAACCATCCCTGGTAGGCATCCGGGACTATTGTGCCCGTGAACAGGAAACACTCTGGGATGAAATCAAGCGCTTCTCCAATCCTCAGGAATACTATGTAGACCTCTCGGAAAAACTGCTCGATCTCAAACTGGACATGATCCAGCAAAACCGCTAGAAACCAGAACAGGCCAGATTCTCAAATGGGCGTTTAACAGTTTCAAGTAATATTATACCCGAATAATTCATGGCTTGTTTCACAAAACCATTTTTCGTGTTTTGTCTTCG
>LinusII_BA0109CM-p1__coassemble_1133_pt1 | contig 31247 bp, 23 predicted proteins | sample LinusII_BA0109CM-p1__metabat2_low_PE_034 | metagenome-assembled genome bin LinusII_BA0109CM-p1
GATTTTCAGGATGTGGATACGGTCGATATTTATCGGCTTTACAACCCAAATACAGGAGAACATTTCTACACCCAGGATGTCCATGAGCGCGATGTCCTGGCCGATAATGGCTGGAAGTATGAGGGGATTGGCTGGCGTTCCTATCTGAATGGAGATCCGGTTTACAGGCTGTATAATCCCAATGCCGTTGGCGGGGATCATTACTACACCATCAGCGCACCGGAAGCTCGAAGTCTGGTTTTGCAGGGCTGGAAGCTGGATCTGGAAGGAAAGCCCGTTTTCTATTCCAAAGGGGACGTCAATCTGTATGTCCAATACAATCCAAAGGCCAAAAGCGGTGCCCATAATTACACGACCAGCCTGAAAGAATTCAATACGCTTTTGGAAAAAGGCTGGCAGTTTGGCCAGATTGCCTGGAAAGTCGCCGAGGCAGGTACGCCCAAAGATCTGGATTCGAAAAACTGAAAAAAGGCCGGTTCTGTGCTCTTTGAGTGACAAAATTTTTCTGATCGATTCACCACAAATGGAAACTGTTTTTACTCATTATTTAAAAACGAAAGCTGAATCTGAGCTTTCGCTTTTTGCGTTTTCAGGCATTTTGAGCGATAAACGACCAGGGCAGACGGGAAAGTTCCATTTTGTTACCGGGCAGGAATGAATTAGAATGGAAGGACGAAAGAGGGGGATGTATGGCTTCAACCACAAAGAAGAAAACAACCCAGACTAAATCGCGCTCATCGGGTACGAAAAAGTCTGGTTCAAAAACCAAAAATACCCGATCGACGAGTTCAAAAGGCAAAAGTACAACAAAAAGCCGGTCGAATTCACGATCGAAATCATCGAAAAACAAGAAGCAGGGCGTGCGTCTGAGTCGGATGATGTTCGTCTGTCTGATCCTCATTTTCTGGATTTTCGCATTGATTACCATGCTTAAACTTGGCCTGGTCGGTCTGATGTTCAATCAGGCTCTCCAGGTTGTCATCGGCAGCTTTTTATATATTGCGCTGCCGGTGATGATGTGGGCCGGGTTTCAATACATTTACAGCGGCGGAAGACAGGTTTTTTCGACCAGGACTTTAGCCGGCCTGATTGTCTTTGGTGTGTGCTGGATTGTCGGGGGTGCTTTACTTTCGACCACACCAGAGGATCCTTATGGACCGTTAAGCGTTGTGATTCAGTCCATGGCTTTCTTTGGAACGCCAGATTTCTGGACGAATTATGGGGTGCTTGGAGCAGCAATTTCCGGCATGCTGGTCTCTTTATTCTCCAGATTTGGCGCATGGCTGGTTGTGATCGGCTTTTTGGCGGTCAGCCTTTGCCTGATCTTCTGGGATCCGGTTTCTGAGTATCTGTTTGATGCTTCCAGAGCGGAACGAAGAGAAAAAGCCCGCCAGAAAGCAGCACAGCAGAAAGCGTCAAAACCAAAACCAAGTGCCAGATTTCTGGACGATCTATTGTTTGATGAAGACGAAGAGCTTGATGAGCCATCGATTACCATTCACCAGCAGCCTGCCCCCGCTCCCGAGCCTGTCCGGCCGACGATCTTTGAAAGCGGCATTTTGATGGAGGGGCTCGATGGACCACAGGTTCCCGGTGACTCCCTGGTTCAGCAGCATCTGTTTGAAGTGCCGACGGCCGATGAAAAGCCGAAAAAAGAGCCAGCCCGCAAGGCTGCGCCGGCCAAACCAAAAGCCACAAAACAAACAGTGGATGCTTACAGTGAACAGACTTCTGCTCCAGCCTCGGGCGCAATGCAGTCGGAAACTTCTGTGTCCGATTCTGTTTCCATTCCGGATGTGATTTCCAATGCGCTCGCGGCAGATGCCAGAAACTTTGATGAACCACAAAAAGAGCCGACTGAACCGGAAATCAAGCTGTATGATCCGGCGAAATACAAACTGCCGCCCATCAACCTGCTCGAAGAAAATACGGCCAAGCGAAGCAATGCGAATGTCCGCAATGCCCGCACGCAGGGGCAGCGGTTAATTGACATTCTCAAACAGTTCAATGTGGAAGCCACACTTGGGGAAGTCCATATCGGCCCTTCCGTTACCGAATTTGAAGTGATTCCAGGCCAGGGGGTGCGCGTCAGTGCGTTTACCAACCTGCAAAATGATATCAAGATGGCGTTAGCCGCGACAGATATCCGTGTCGAAGCCCCGATTCCCGGCAAGAGTGCCGTCGGCATTGAAGTACCCAATGCCGAAAAGACCATGGTGACGATGAAAGAGCTCATTCGCAATGTGCCGCCTAAACTGCAGGACAAGCCCTTGATGTTTACGCTGGGCAAGGACTTGATGGGCAACAACGTCTATGGCCGTCTCGATACCATGCCCCACTTATTGATAGCCGGTGCGACTGGTTCCGGTAAATCGGTGTGCGTCAACTCGATTATCTGTTCGATTCTGCTGAGAACAAGACCCGATGAGGTCAAACTGCTGCTGGTCGATCCGAAAAAGGTTGAGTTTACGCCGTATAACGGCATTCCACACCTGCTTTCGCCGGTCATTACCGATGCAAATCTGGCCAGCGGGGCTTTAAAAGTCATTGTAGAAATGATGGACGCGCGTTATTCCTTGTTCGAAGAACTCACTGTGCGCAACATTTCTTCCTATAATGAATATGTCAAACAAAATCCTGACTGCGGCAAAGAAGTCCTGCCGCGCATTGTTGTGATCATTGACGAGCTGGCTGACCTGATGCTTGCCGCATCCAAAGATGTCGAACAAAGCATTCAGCGCATTACCCAGTTAGCCCGGGCTGCGGGTATTCATCTGATCGTAGCGACACAACGTCCATCCGTAAACGTCATTACCGGGGTCATCAAGGCCAATATCCCAAGCCGGATTGCGTTCATGGTTTCTTCACGACCTGACTCGCGCACCATTCTTGACCAGTCCGGGGCTGAAAAGCTGCTGGGCTATGGCGACATGTTGTTTCTGGACAATGGTGCTTCTTCGCCAGTGCGCCTGCAGGGTGTGTACATTCAGGACAAGGAAGTTGAAGAAATCTGCAACTGGGTCAAAAGCCAGGCCACGCCTGCCTATGAGGATGCCTTTGTCATGCTCAAAGAGATCAACAGTCAGGGTGGGGAAGTTTCGGATCTGGCAGAGGAGATGGATCCGCTGTATCCGGAAGTTAAAAACTTCGTCATTGTCAGCCGCAAAGCCAGCACCTCGCTCATTCAGCGTCGTTTCAGACTGGGGTATGGTCGTGCGGCAAGGATTCTGGATCAGCTGGAAGCGAACGGAATTGTCGGACCTTCAAATGGATCCCGGCCCCGTGAGATTCTGGTTGAGCGACCTGCAGATGAGTTTCAGGAGGAGGAATATTAAGAATGAACCTGTTTTTGAAAACCGGCGACCGCCTGCCGGATTATGACTGCGTGTCCAGTATGGTTCAGCTGGGTGATTTCTTCTATCTGTCCGGCCACCTGGGCAAAGGGGAAACCTTCCGCGATCAGTGCATTCATGCCTGCTATGCCATTACGGATACGTTAAGCGAATTTAACCTGCGCTTTGATCACATTTTAAAATTCACGGTCTATCTGACCGATATCGAAATGGAAGACGAATTCCTTTCTGTATTTGAAAACTTCGTCGACCAGCCTTACCCGACCATGACCATCGTCGAAAGTCCGCATCTGCCCCATGGGGCGATGATCTGCATCGATGGATGCGGCGTCAATACGCTGCGCCACGAGCGGGCCATGAACAATGCTTATTGCGAAGACTGCGATGAGTAAAGCCGTTTAAGATACCAACGCAAACGATGATAATTCCGCATCATGCTGTTGAGGGATACGGCCGGCAAAGCCAGCCCATCCTTGAAGACAATCATGGCGCGGTTTTTTTGTGCTTTCGACTTGAAAGAAGAATCACCTGCCGACAATTGCCGGTTTTCCTGATGGGCAGAAACAAAGCTGGAAAGGGGGATGGATTCTGAATCGAAATGGCAGGCTCCCCTCAAAACGGACTCTTCACCAGGCGTTTCTGGTCGTGCTGGCGACGGACTCAAAGACAGTTCATTTTTCACAGAATGGATTTGGTGGGGTATGATCGAAGCTATGCGCTCATAGTTGACGTAACAAAGGCCAGGATCGAGATGACTGGCAGTGGGCAGAAAGCAGAGCGGCAGGGACCTGGACAGGATGATGGGCAGCTGTTTTTTCTGGTGCATCATCGAACTGTAGGCTTTCTTGCGCCCGGTAATGGAACAGCCCAGAAGCAGGGCCGCCTGATCGAAAAATTCATCGAGCGAAGACGCCTGAAAGGTCAGTGTTTCCTGTCTGGAGCAGAGCTGGATCTGGCAATGGGCATAGTCATAACAGATGTAGTCGGCCTGGCACAGATCGGCCAGCCGGATGGTCAGATGATCAGAGTTCATGGCGCCATTGTAGAAAAAGGTTCTGAAGAAAGAATGGGATTTCGGCAGTTCGATCCAAAAACGCTCTTTCTGATCTGGAACGTCCGGCAAAAGAAAGCAAAAAACCTGCCTTTTTCAGGCAGGAATTTACAGACAGAAAAAATAGAGAATCAAAGGCAGAGAAGACTATTTTTCGCTTTCTGCTTTTTGTTCTTTGATCCAGCCCACAAAGCCTCTGGCTTCGGAATTAATGTCTTTCTGAATGGCCGCTGGGTCTTCAAAGGCATCGGATTTCATTTCCGATGGCGTCAGGCCTACGCCGACCTGCTGGCCATAGACTTTCATTTGACAGAATCCAAGCAGCTTTTCAAGCTGATCCCGTGAACCGGCAGCTCCACTGCGGCCGGCGGCACCACTGATTGCCGCATATCGGCCGGTTAGAGCACTGGTGCGGCCATTTGCTGGATTGAGGGGACGGCTCATCCAGTCGAGCATGTTTTTTAATGGGCCTGGAATCATCTGGTTGTATTCCGGGGTAAAGAACCAGACGCCATCTGCCCATAAAAATTCATCGCGGCAGTCTGCAACTTCAGAATGGGGCGGGATTTCTTCGTCCTGATTGAAGAAGGGAACCTGGCTCCAGTCGAGCACTTTGGTCTCGGCAAGGCCATCGAGGGCTTTTTGAGCCATCAGCATGAGCTGGGTGTTGAAGGAATTTTTACGCAAAGATCCACTGACAAGTAAGATTTTCATAATATATCAATCCTTTCAAGATAGTTATAATTCTTTCCGGTGGCTTTTTGGAGGCCTGAAAAGGTTTTTCTGCCTTCAAACTACTCGATTCTTCAAAAAAATCGTTTGGATTTGCCCTGTTAAGATGTTCCAAATTTCGCTATGATGTCTCTCGCGGTTAGAATCAAAATTGTCCCCGGATCAAAAATCTGGGAAAAAAAGCAAAAAATCAACAGGATTCTAGCTTTACATGCACATTACACGCAACTTTCGTTGTAGAATAGCGTCAATGTGAATTGGAAAGGATGATACGATGCCAGCTGCGGCATATGATGAAAATTCGATCGTCATTCTCGAGGGCCTGGAAGCGGTCCGCAAACGCCCCGGAATGTACATCGGATCTACGGACCGCAAAGGTCTGCACCATCTGGTCTGGGAAATTCTCGATAACGCAATCGATGAAGCCCTGAACGGATACGGAGATGAAATTGATATCACCCTCAACGCCGATGGTTCGTGTACCATCAAGGACTACGGACGAGGCATGCCAGTCGGTGTCCATAAGAGTGGCAAATCGGCTCTTGAGGTTATTTTTACAGTTCTGCATGCCGGAGGTAAGTTTACCGATTCCACTTACAAAGCCTCCGGTGGTCTGCATGGAGTCGGTGCCAGTGTTGTCAATGCGCTTTCCAGCAAAGTCGTTGTTCAGGTTCGCGATGGAAAGAACCTGTATGAAATGGACTTTGCCGATGGCGGAAAACACACCGGGGCTCTCAAAAAAATCGGCAAGACCAAAGAAACCGGATCGAGTGTCACGTTCTGGCCGGATCCGAAAATCTTCAAGGAAACCCGGTTTTCCTACTCCATTATCAAAGAGCGTGTTCAGGAAGATGCCTTCTTACTCAAGGGGCTGAAAATCCGGCTCAAAGATGACCGGGAAAACCCGAAAGAAGATGAATTTGTTTATGAAGATGGTCTGAAAGCCTTCGTCGAAGAGCTCGATACCGATCATGAAGCCTTAACCCCGATTATTTCCTTTGAAGGCGAAAACCAGGGGATGAAAATACAGGTCGCCTTCCAGTATGTGGATACCTATCAGGAAACTCTGCTTTCCTTTACCAACATGGTCCGCACCCGCGATGGTGGAAGCCACGAAACCGGTGCCCGTCAGGCCCTGACCAAGACCATGAATGAATACGCCCGTAAAAACGGCTTTCTCAAAGAAAAAGACAAATCCATGGAGGGCAGTGATATCCGTGAAGGTCTGACCATGGTTTTACATATCACGGTGCCGGAAGAACTGCTTCAGTTCGAAGGCCAGACCAAAGAAAAACTGGGAACCCCGCAGGCCAAAATGGCGGTCGATCAGGTCGTCAGTGAACATCTGCGCTATTTCCTGGAAGAAAACAAAGACCTTGCTGAAAGCCTGGTCCGCAAGATGATCAAGGCCGGCCAGGCCAGACAGGCTGCCCGGGAAGCCCGTGAAAAAGCCCGTAAGGGAAAAGGCAAGAACCGTTCGGAGCGCATTATTTCCGGAAAACTCGTCCACGCCCAGTCGAAAGATGCCCGCAAGAAGGAACTCTATCTGGTCGAAGGCGATTCGGCCGGCGGTTCGGCCAAACAGGGCCGGGATTCGATGTATCAGGCCATTCTGCCACTGCGCGGTAAGGTACTCAACACCGAACATTGTTCTCTGGATGTCGTGGAGAAAAACGAAGAGCTCAACACCATCATCCATACCCTGGATGCCGGTGTTGGAAGCAATTTTGATGCGAAAGATTCCAACTACCATAAAGTCATCATCATGACCGATGCTGATGATGATGGAGCCCACATTCAAAACCTGCTTCTGACCTTCTTCTACCGGTTCATGCGGCCTTTAATTGAAGAGGGCATGCTCTATATCGCCCTGCCGCCTTTATTCCGGATTGAAAAGGGCGGTCATGAATACTACCTGTATTCCAATGAAGAACTGGAAGCCAAAAAAGCCGAACTCAAATCCGGTTATTCGATCAGCCGATACAAAGGTCTGGGTGAAATGAACGCCTCCCAGCTGTGGGATACGACCATGAACCCGGCCACCCGTACGCTGCTTCGCGTACAGCTTGATGACAGCCGCCTGGCCGAAAAGCGCATCACGTCTTTGATGGGTGAGCGCGCGGATCTGCGCCGGAGCTGGATTGAAGAAAATGTCGTCTTTACGCTCGAAGACGATTTTGTAAAGGAAGAAACACATGCCTAGAGCCAGAAAGAAAAAAGAAACTGTCGTTGAACTTTCCGAGCCCAAAGTACTGGATTCGAACCTGGAAGATATTGTTGCGGACCGGTTTTCCCGGTATTCCCGCTACATCATTCAGGAACGTGCCCTGCCAGATGCGCGGGATGGTTTAAAGCCTGTCCAGCGCCGAATTCTCTGGTCGATGGAAGAAGACGGCAACACCTATAACAAGCCTTACCGTAAATCCGCAAGAACGGCCGGTAACGTCATTGGTAACTATCACCCACATGGTGAAAGTTCCGTTTATGACGCCATCGTCCGACTGTCGCAGGACTGGAAATCGCCGATTCCGCTGATTGATATGCAGGGAAACAACGGGTCGATTGATGATGACCCGGCTGCGGCGATGCGTTATACCGAAGCCAGACTTTCCCGTCTGGCGGGATATCTGCTTGAAGATATCGACAAAGATACCGTCGAGTGGGCACCAAACTATTCGGATGAAAAGCTTGAACCAACCGTTCTGCCAGCCCGCTATCCAAACCTGTTAATCAATGGCATCACCGGTATTGCCGCCGGCTATGCCACCAATATCCCGCCGCATAACTTCAATGAAATTATCGATGCTGCCATTTACCGGATTGAACATCCCGACTGCTCGATTGATGAACTGCTCGATCTGGTTCATGGACCAGACTTTCCAACCGGCGGACTGATCATCGGCAGCGATGGCTGGCGTCAGGCTTTAAAAACCGGTAAGGGAAGAGTGACAGTTCGCTCTAAAGCGGTCATTGAAGAGGGCAAGACAATCAATCAGATTGTCATCACCGAAATCCCATATGAAGTCATCAAAAGTGCGATGGTGCGCAAGATGGATGAAATCCGCCTGAATGCCAAAGTCAGCGGTATTCTCGATGTCCGGGATGAAAGTGACCGGAAGGGTCTTCGCATTGTGGTCGACCTGAAAAAGGAAGCCAATGCGAAAGCCATCCTCAATTATTTCTATAAAAATACCGATCTGCAGACGTACTACCACTACAACGTCATCGCGATCGTTCGCAAAACCCCAAAACTGCTCAGTCTTGCTGACGCACTCGATGCCTTCCTTGTTCATCGTGAGGAAGTCATCATCAACCGTTCGAAATTTGATCTGCAGCGCAAGAAAGACCGTCTGCATATCGTCGAAGGTCTGCAAAAGGCCGTTTCGGTGCTTGATGAAGTAGTGGCCCTGATCCGCAAATCCAATGGCAAGGCCGATTCCAAAAAACGTTTGATGGAACGCTTTGAATTCAGTGAGCCGCAGGCCGAAGCCATCGTGACGATGCAGTTGTATCGTCTGTCCAATACCGATGTCATCGCTCTGGAAAAAGAAGCCCAGGCTCTGCGCAAGGATATTGAAAAACTCGAAGGCATCATCAAAACGCCAAGCCGCCGCCGCAAACTGATGATCAAGGAACTCAAGGAAATCTCCGAAGAGTTTCCAATGCCGCGCCGGACGCAGATTGTTAATGATGCCGAAGAAATCGTTGTCGATGACCGCGATATGATCGTCGATGAACAGGTTATGGCCGTGGTCAGCCGCCAAGGTTATGTCAAACGCGTTTCCATGCGCTCCTTTGCGTCCAGTTCCAATGGAACGTCTGGACTCAAGGAAGGGGACAGCTTTGTCTTCAACGCTCCGGTATCGACTCTCGATACACTGCTTGTCTTTACCGACAAAGGCCGTTTTGGCCAGATTCCGGTCTACCAGATCGAAGAAAAGAAATGGAAAGATCTTGGAACCCATTACTCCTCTTTGCTCAAGCCGGAAATGGGAGAACAGATCGTCCGCGTCTTTGCCCAGCGCAACCCGGCCAGACAGGTGGATGTAATCCTGGCCACCAAAGCCGGTCAGATCCGTCGCATTCATCATGAAGATCTGCCGATGAAAACCCGCAGCCGTCTGGTTGCCCTGATGGGTCTCAATCCGGATGACAGCCTCGAACATGTGGTCTATTCCGCTCACAATGATGATCAGCTCGTTCTGATCTCCAAAGAAGGTTATGGCTTCAAGATGGATGTCAGCGAAATCCCTGCCTCCAAAGGAAAAGGCAAGGGTGTCCGTTCGATCAACCTCGGAATGGACGACCAGCTGCAGGCCCTCTTATCAGCCGACCAGGAATACCTCGTGCTTGAAAATAACGAAGGGGCATTTAAAAAAATTGCTCTTTCCAGCATCGATACCTTCAAACGGCCGGCCCGCGGCACCAGATTGTATAAGGCTGTGAAGTCTCATCCACTCGAAATCTTTGACGCCCGTATGGCTTCAGCCAGACAGACTTTGAGTTTTGCGGATGCCTCATTGCCTGCATTAGATGTTTCTACCCTGCCGAAAATGGAGCCTTCTGCGACATGGAGTACAGTTGGCATTCTGGAACAGCCAACCGGATTTGAATCGCTGGATCTTCGTCTGGAAAATGGATTTCGTACGCCTGAAGAGCAGCCAGAGAAAGAGCCAGAGAAAGAGCCTGAGAAAGAGCCTGAGAAAGAGCCAGAGAAAGAGCCTGAGAAAGAGCCAGAGAAAGAGCCTGAGAAAGAGCCAGAGAAGAAAAATGACCTCACTCAGCTGACTCTCTTTGACCAATCCGTGCAAGAATCGCAATAAATTACGAATTTGACTAACAAGAGTTGACTATTCAGATTGAGCGATCATTTCAAACCGTGTAAAATGATTGAGAAAAGAATGGAGCGTTACGAAATGGGACAGTTATGGTCTTCGATTCTGTACGCGTTAGTCGGTGCCATTATCGGAGCGATTATCGCCTTTGTTCTCACAAAGCGAAAATTTGAAAAAGAGCTGCGTGATAACCCACCGATCAGTGAAAAAATGATCCGCGCCATGTTCCTGCAGATGGGCCGCAAGCCTTCTGAGGCACAGATCCGCCAGATCATGAAAACCGTGAACAGTAATTCGAAAAACAAAAAGTAACTAAAAAGGCTGACGGCCTTTTTTCGTCACTAGACAGAAAACCCCTTTGTCTGTTTGAGCACAAAAAACAGATGGAGGGTTTTTTTATCGGTCCACCTCAGGGCAGAAAAAGAAAGCATCGAAATCGGCCAGAAAATCGGTACCGTAATCAAGACAGAAGTCAGATGTGACTTCACTTCAAAACAGAAAGAACGTTCCATCAGCAGATCAGCCCTGCGGCCTTGCCAGTAAGTTACATTGGCGTAAGAAGGGCGAAAGTCCGTTCGATGTCTCAAAATAGACAGGGATGATAAGCTGAAACTGACAGATCGCAAGGTCTGAACTGAGGGTATAAATTATGAAAAAATTCTTCAAAAGACTCTTTTTACTGTTGATGATTGTCATCATCGCCGCGGTGGTGTGGTTTTTTAAGGATGGAATTGATAAAGCCAATGAATTTGAAAGCCGGCAGCCGCTGAGTGCTTTAGTGGATACCGTTCGAAGCAATCCGCAATACGTCCCCTATGATCAGGTCTCCCCAACTTTGTATCAGGCGACAATCGCCATTGAAGATGCCCGCTACTACCAGCATGGGGCAGTAGATATCAAAGCACTGATCCGCGCAGCGGCCAGCCAGTTCATTTCATCGATTCCAAGATCAGGCGGCTCGACGATTGCCATGCAGGTAGTCAAAAACCTGTACCGCCAATACGATGGAACGGCCGTCTGGAAAACGGCTGAAATCGTTCTGGCGCACCGGCTTTGCGAGATGTACACCAAGGATGAAATTCTGGCCCTGTATGTCAATATCATCAATTATGGTGATGGCTATCATGGCATTGATGCAGCCTCCCATGGCTACTATGGCGTAGAACCCAGTCAGCTCACCCAGGGACAGGCAACCATTCTGGCCGGCATTCCGCAATCCCCAGGCTATTTCCAGCTTTCGGATCATTATGATAATGCCAGAGCCAAGCAGAAACTCGTACTCGATGCGATGGTCCGCAATAAGATGATCGATCAGGCGCAGGCTGATGCGATTTATCAGGAACCGAATGAACCAACCGTTCTTGATTACTCATGGAGCACGGCTTCCGTCTTTGACCATGGCTTTTATGGCGGCATCCGCCTTGTCGATGTTGTCCTGTAAGGCCTGGCTGAGAGTGAACGACCAAAAGTATTTTGAATTTGAAACCGAAGAGTCAATCCAAACGACAGCTCGCTTCCGGCAGTTGTCGTTTTTTTGAGCAGATTTGTGCGGACCAATCATAAGAATCAGCCGTATTTTCGGCGGCAGGGTTGAGGTTCGGTATAATGGAATGAACAATTTTGAAAAACAAAAAGAGAAAAGTCTTTGAAAAAAGAATCTTTGAAAGGAAGTTTATGTCGAAACAGAAAGCAAATCTCTATTGCCTTTTAACGGCCGTCATCTGGGGCGGCGGGTTTGTCGCCACAGAGATGGGCCTGGACAGCTTTACTCCGTTTGCGTTTTTACTGCTGCGCTTTGCGGGCGGGGCAGTGCTTGCCTGGATTCCCGTCTTGCTGCACCATGAAAAAATCACAAAACAGGCTCTGAAAATCGGAACCATTTCCGGGGTGCTGCTTTATCTTGCCTTTGCCTTTCAGACCTTTGGTCTGGAGCGGACAACCACGGGTATGAATGCCTTTTTGACGGCAGTCAATGTCATCTGTGTCCCCTTTATCGTCTGGATTTTGTATCGCAAAAAACCGGATCCCATTGTGTTTGCGGCCGCAGTGATCTGTCTGATTGGAATTGGCTGCTTATCACTGTCTTCTGGAAGTTTTTCGCTCAATGCCGGAGACTGGCTGACCCTCGTTTGCGCGGTATTGTTTGCAGGTCAGATTGTCTCGCTTTCCAAAGCGGGATCGGCTTCCGCAACGGTCATCAATGCCGCTCAGTTAAGCGTAGCCGCCCTTTGCGCCCTGCCATTTGGCCTGACAACCACATGGCCATCGCATCTTGAAGGCTCGGCGATTCTGTCAGTTTTGTATTCGATTGTTCTGGCGACGTTTGTCTGTTACTGGCTTCAGACAACGGCCCAGCAATATACCTCGCCGGCTGCCTGTTCGATTCTGCTTGGAACCGAGAGTCTTTGGGGCAACTTGTTTGGCTTTCTGATTTTACATGAAGCCAAAACACCGATCATGATTGTCGGCGGCCTGTTAATTTTTGCCTCTGTCTTACTGGTCGAAGCCGCACCGGCCATCGAAGCGTTTCTGGCCAGAAAGCGGATTCGTCAGGCATAGAATTCCCGGAATGGTGCTTTGTTTTGAATATGTAAAAATTGATTTGAATGCGTTCAAGGTGAATGGCCATGGATCCAGATGACCATTCACCTTTTTCTGTCTGGAAACAAAGCAGGCGGGCAGTCTGGATGTTCTTTAAGGCTTGAAAGGCTTTGAGATTTTAAAAGACCTCTATACTGAAGGAAAAGAAAGCAGGCCATTATGCTCAAACAATATAAATACGATGGATCCGAAGCGATCAATCTGAAAAAAGCACCAACGTCCCCCAAGGACATGAAAAAACACAAAGAGGAGCTGATCGCCAAAACCGCGGCCAATCAGCTTCAGATTCAGCAGCTGCAGGACAAACTGTATGCGGATGGAAGAGAAGGTTTGATTATTCTTATTCAGGCCCGAGATGCGGCTGGTAAAGATGGAACCATCAAACACGTCATGAGTGGTGTCAATCCACAGGGTGTGGATGTTTACAGCTTTAAATCCCCAAGTCATGAAGAACTCGCTCATGACTTCCTGTGGCGTTTTAATAAGGCACTTCCAGAACGGGGCAAGATTGCGATCTTCAACCGCTCCTACTATGAAGATGTTCTGATTGTCAAAGTCAGAGAACTCTGGAAAAAGTACAAACTGCCGGAAAGACTGCTCAATGCGGATATCATTACCCGCCGCTACAAACAGATTTCGGAATTTGAAGAATATCTGTATGACAACGGCTATCGTGTTGTCAAAATCTACCTGAATGTTTCCGCTGAAACCCAGAAAAAACGGTTCATGGAACGTATTGAACGTCCGGAAAAGAACTGGAAGTTCTCCGAAGCGGATTTAAGTGAACGCGGTCTTTGGGATGAATATACCGAAGCGTATGAAGATATGATCAATGCCACATCTACAGAACACTGTCCATGGTATGTCATTCCAGCAGACAAGAAATGGTATGCGCGCTTCCTGGTTTCTGAAGCCATCCTGAATGCGCTGGAGAAAATTGATCCGAAGTATCCGACCCTGTCCAAAGATCAGGTCGATCAGCTCCATGTTTATAAAGAAGCCCTCGAAAGCGAAAAACCAAGCACCGAAGAAAATACCTTTGAAGCTTCAGCCGTTGAAGTCCGGGCTGCGGGCGGCAGTGTGATCAAAGATAAAGATGTTCAGACGTCTTTAGATACGCAGAACAACTGAAGGCTTTGAAAAGCTCTGAGTGAATCATTTTGAATGAACTTGGTTTCACAATGATTTCAGGCTCTTGTGATCGATATGAAAGCGTTAAACAGCTGGAAAAGAATTGTGTTTTCCGGCTGTTTTTTTCGTGTTTTGAAAAAGAAGCAGAAAAATGAATTGCGGCAGAAAAATGGCAGGCCTATACTCAAGTTCAATCAAATCATTCTTGAGGAGGGAATTGAATATGGAAGCTGCGGCTGCGTTTCTGGCGCGTAAAGACGTCCAGATTTCCGCAAAACGCTATGGCATTGATGCCCTTTCAGCCATGGCCCAGGGTTTGTTTGCATCCCTGTTAATGGGCACCATTCTGGATACATTAGGGACTTTATTGAATATTGAAATACTGGCACAGATTGGAACCTATGCCAGTGCAGTTAAAGGTCCGGCGATGGCGGCAGCCATCGGCATGTCTTTGAATGCTCCAAATCTCGTATTATTCTCACTGCTGGCAGTTGGATTTGCTGCAGACGCACTGGGTGGAGCCGGAGGACCGCTGGCGGTCTATTTTGTGGCCGTGATTGCCTGTGAGTGCGGCAAGCTGGTCTCCAAGGAAACCAAAGTGGATATTCTGGTGACCCCGTTTGTGACGATCTGCATTGGAGCCTTGCTTTCAATCGCCCTGGCCCCATCCATTGGGGCGGCAGCCATCTGGCTTGGCAATCTGATTATGTGGGCGACTGAATTACAGCCATTCTTAATGGGAATCATCGTTTCGGTACTGATGGGAATTTTCCTGACACTGCCGATCAGTTCTGCTGCCCTCTGCGCCGCTTTATCTCTGACTGGTCTTGCCGGCGGGGCCGCACTTGCCGGATGCTGCACCCAGATGATTGGCTTTGCGATGATGTCTTTTGCGGCGAACCGCTGGTCGGGTCTGGTTGCTCAGGGTCTTGGAACTTCGATGTTACAGATGGGCAATATCATCCGTAAACCTGTGATCTGGCTGCCAACGATTCTGGCCAGTGCTGTAATTGGTCCAATCGCAACCTGCCTGTTCCATCTGGAAATGAACGGACCTGCCATTTCCAGCGGTATGGGTACCTGTGGTCTGGTTGGTCAGATTGGCGTAATCACCGGCTGGATGGGGGATGGCGGACCGGGTTCAATTGGCGCCATGAACTGGCTGGGACTGATTCTGATCTCCTTTGTCTTGCCAGCCATTGTGACCTACGTCATTCATAAATTCTTCTTACAGGCCAAACTGTATACCGATGAAGATCTCAAATTAAATGTTTAAACCTGTCGAAAAGATCGTCCTTGCGGCGGTCTTTTTTCATGTCTGAAAGGCCAGGACAGTCATTCGGGTATGGCGCAAGGCGATTGGAAGGGTCATGGTAAAATTTCTCTATGATTAAAGTTGACAAGAAAAGTAAATGGGCCATTGATCTGGCCTTGCATATCCCGATTCCTTCGATTTCGATCAAGATTACCGATACTGAAAAAGAAGAAATTGAAAACATTCCCCTGAAACACGGAGGTAAAGATGAATCCGGATCGAAACAGGACGACTGAACTGGACTATCAGTCTTCCAGTGAATCGGATCCTGTTCATGCTCATGACCAGAAGGAAATCAATCTGGATGTTCATGAACAAAAAGAAGAAGTCCATCAAAAGACCAGAGTTTCCAGTACTCTGAAAACCCCTGGCGGGAAATTGTCCGTTCAGGCTGATCTTCCCAGTCTGGATGATTTCAGCCTGAAAACGCATGTCGACCGCAAAACATCCACCAAGAGCCATAACGGATGGAACCGTCATGAAAAGAGTGAAGAAGTCCTCGACTTTCAAACGGATGCCAGAAAAACCGATCTGCATGCCCAGGCGGATGATGATTTGCGTGAATCGATTTTAGAGCCGGCAGAAAAAGAGCCTTCTGAAACGGAAACCATCAAGGAAACTGTGAAAGAAGAGGGCTTTATTCCAGAGAACGATTTTGCTTCTGATTCACCGGCCAAAATGAAAACGGATCCTGCAGCTGGTGAGAAAACTGATCTCAATCCGTCCCAGAATTCCGGTTCGAATCCTTCCGTCCGGACTGTTCAGAAAGCTCAGGAAGAAACGCATGCCAAACCTCAAGATGCTGACTCTTCCGTGATGGATTCTTCTTCCATCCCATCAACAGCTGACACTTCTGAATCTGGCCAGTGGACAGCAGAAGAAATAGAAGAGTTAGAGTCAGCCGGCATTTGTGAAAATGAGCTGAATGCCTCGGATCTGAGTGAAGAAGCGGCTGATGAGATCCTGCAGGAAAAGATTTCCAGACCAGTGGATCTGCCTGATTCTGATACAGATTCAGGCACAGATTCAAATATAAGTACAAATACGAATACTGATTCAAATTCCAAAACGGCTTCCCAGACAGAGGCGGCTTCTGATCAGCCGGAAACAAACGTAGTTTCAAACGAACCGCTTCATTCCAATGCCTCTGACAGTTCAAAGTCCGACGATTCGGGAAAAAATCAGGCTGATTCCGAACCTGCTGATACTGTCCCGGCACCCATTTCACCGCGCCGGCGGTTTTTCCAGATTCTCAAAACGGTCCGCAAATATAACGCCCTGCGCGATATGACCCCAGTCAAGCTGCGGATGATTCTGGAAGATTTAGGACCAACCTATGTCAAACTCGGGCAGATCATGTCTTCCCGATCGGATCTGCTGCCGCCGGCCTATACCAAAGAGCTTGAAAAACTGCGCTCGAATGTCGCTCCAATGCCGTATGAAACGGTGCGTCAGGAAATTATCCGGGTATATGGCAAAGCCCCGGAAGAGATTTTTGCTTCCTTTTCCAAAGAGCCCTTAGGCTCAGCCTCGATGGCTCAGGTCCATGAAGCCATCACGAAAGACGGCCAGAAAGTCGTCGTCAAAGTCCAGCGGCCGGGCATTTATGAGCAGATGAAAGTCGATGTCGCCATGCTCAAAAAAGCAGGGAAGATTCTCTCCTTGAGTGAAGTCATACGGGATCTTGTTGATGTCGAAGAAGTCGTTGATGAATTCTGGACGTCGGCTAAAGAAGAAATGGACTTTCGTCATGAGGCGGACAATGCGATCCGCTTTGCAAAAGAATGCCAGGGCCTTCAATATATTCATGTCCCGAAAATTTATACCGAGTACACCCGTCAAAATATTCTCGTGATGGAAGAAGTCGACGGGGTTGAGATTGATAACTATCCAGAACTTGCAAAACTTGGCTATTCCCGTCATGAAATTGCGATGCGGCTGGGGATGAACTTTTTATCCCAGGTTATTGACTACGGTTTTTTCCATGCGGATCCCCATTCCGGAAATCTCAAGATTGATGATGGCAGGATCTGCTGGCTGGACTTTGGCATGATGGGTGAGATCAATAAAAATGAATCGGCAGCCATTAACCAGGCGCTTCACGCGGTAGCTGCGCGCAATACTTCTTCTCTGACGGATGCGGTGCTGGCCATCGGCATCCCGCCAGCCGATCTGGATTACGTTGGCTTTTCCAATGCGCTGGAAAGCTATCTCAACCGCTATGTCAGCCAGGACTTTGCGAGCCTCGATCTTGGTAAAATGATCGAAGAAGCCGTGGAAGTGTGCAATGAATACAAGATCCGCCTGCCTAAGGGGATTTCGATGCTGGCACGAAGCATGGTGACCATTCAGGGCACCCTTAAAGATCTGGATCCGGAAGTCAACATGCTCAACTACATCTCCAAATCCAAAACCTCGATCGATCAGATCGACTGGAATCAGGAGATTGTTAAATGGTTTCAAATGGCGTATGCCGATGGCAAAGCCTTAATGAACCTGCCGCTCAAAGCGGATAATATTCTGGGTCTGCTTCAGCGTGGGCAGCTGCGGGTTGGACTTTCGATTGCGGATCTGCAAAGCAATCTGATGCCGGAAGTCAATCGCTGGGTCGACCGGATTATCGTGTGTGTTCTGATTGCCGCACTGCTGGTAGGCAGTTCCATTATCTGTACGACCAACATGAAACCGCGCTTTCTGGAGATCCCGCTCCTTGGCTTTTTAGGCTTTTTCCTGTCCTTTTGCTTAAGCTTATGGCTGTTTTACAAGATGATTTTCCATGCAAAGAAGGGCAATAAACTCTTTTAAGTAAATCTTCACATTTTGTTTCATCTGTTTTTGACAAATCTTGGATACACTGATCTTCAGTTCGATTGAATCGACACGAAAAGACACAAGGAGAAAAGATTTGTACAATTTACCTGACACAAACAAAAACGGCTTTTCCAATTCACAAAAGCCTGACCATCAGAAAGGGGGGACTGACATGTCGTGGACCGAAAAACTCAAACCCAAAGCACCGGCGATCTTCACCTGCCTGCTGCTTTTGTTTATCATGGTCGGTCTGGACCAGTGGACCAAATGGGCCATCACCAAGTCCATCCCGCTCGATGGCACAATGGTGGTGATTCCCGGCTTCTTTGAACTGACGTATGTTCGCAACTATGGTGCAGCCTTTTCCAGTTTTGCGGGAATTGGCATGTGGTTTTTCTACATTCTGACCATCGGCGCCATCATCGTCATGGTCTATGCGTTCTTTAAAACGAAAGATTCCAAAATGGAATTCGCCCTGGCCTTGATTTTAGCGGGCGCCGTTGGCAATCTGATTGACCGGATGTGCTTTGGCTATGTCCGGGACTTTTTCCGCTTTTATATTTTTGGATCTCCGTTTGCGGTATTCAATGTAGCGGATGTATGCATTACCTTAGGATTTATTCTGTTAATGTTCGTCATGTTCTATGACGATTTCAAAGAAAGGAAGGCCGCAAAAAATGGCTGATACTTCAGTACCAAAATCAGTAGAAGATGGAGAAGAAATCACAATCGAATTTCCTGAAGAGTCTTCACCTGCTGAAATGGATGTAACCGTGGAGGAAAAAGAAGATGATCTGGACTCGAAAGATGAAGGCGGCATCGAAACCTTTGTCGTTTCCCAAGACCAGGTTCCCACAAGGCTCGACAAATATCTTTGCGCCGTGCTGGATATTTCCCGCAAACGCGCTGCCAATCTGCTGGATGAAAAGCGGGTTACTGTCAATGACAGACCTGTCAAAGCCAGTCAGAAACTGCAGGCTGGAGATGTTCTGGTTGTAGACGTACCCCCTGCACAATCCATGGAAGTTCTTCCTGAGCCAATGGATCTGGATGTCATTTATGAAGACTCCGATCTGATTGTCATCAACAAGCCAAAAGGCATGGTTGTCCATCCGGCACCCGGCCACTATTCCCATACCCTGGTCAATGGTCTGCTCGATCATTGTAAAGATCTCTCTGGCATCAATGGTGTGATGCGTCCGGGCATTGTACACCGTATCGATAAAGATACCTCGGGTCTGCTGGTCGTTGCTAAAAACGATCTGGCGCATGAATCTCTGGCCAAACAGCTGCAGGATAAAACCTGCCACCGGAAATACAAAGCCATCGTTCATCATCCGTTCTCTCATACGTATGGAACGATCAACGCTCCAATTGGCCGCGATGAAAAAGACCGCCAGAAAATGGCCGTTACCGCAAAAAATTCCAAACCCGCTGTGACGCATTTTACGGTGCTGGAAAACTTTAAAGACTACGCCTATGTAGAATGCTCCCTGGAAACCGGCCGGACCCATCAGATCCGTGTCCATATGGCTTACATCAAGCATCCAGTGGCCGGCGATCCGAAATATGGACCTCGCAAGACTCTGGAAGCCAATGGTCAGCTGCTCCATGCCTATCAGCTGGAGTTTGTTCACCCAAGAACCGGTGAGAAGATGACCTTTGAAGCCCCATTAGATCCAACATTTGCCAGAATTCTTGGCGAACTGGAACAGGAGAAAGAAAACGCATGAAACGAGGCCCCGTTTTAAGCTGGGATCAATACTTTATGGCCATGGCTCACCTGGCTGCTTTTCGTTCCAAAGATCCCAACACGCAGGTTGGTGCCTGTATTGTCAATGACCAGAAACGCGTTGTTGGCTTAGGCTACAACGGCTTTCCCAAAGGCTGCGATGATGACCAGTACTCATGGGACCGTAAAGGCGATTTTTTAGAGACGAAGTATCCTTACGTCGTTCATGCAGAACTGAATGCGATTTTAAACTCCATTCAAAACCTCTCCGGCTGTACGCTGTATGTCTCGCTGTTTCCTTGCAATGAATGTGCCAAAGCAATCATTCAGTCCGGGATTACCCGCGTGATTTATGAATCCGATAAATACGATGGCCAGCCGGACAATCTTGCCAGCAAGCGCATGTTCAATGATGCCGGTGTTGAGCTGGTCCAGCTGCCCTCCCAGATCCACATCGATCTTTCGATGGACGAAGAGACACCAGAAGGACCGAAAACCACGCACTTTTCTGTCAGCGACCACCTGCCTGGTGACTGCTGCTCCAAAGATCACTCGCATTAAACAGCCGGGTTGAAACGGATGCCAGGCCAGTCCCGGCTGGCCAGTTAAATCTGTCAAACCGACGAAAAATGAAAAAGCTGATCCGTTCACTTCTGGATTTCCATGAGATCCAAAGTGTCAGATCAGCTTTTTACATGTCCAAAAATGAGAAGACGAGTTTCTTTTCCAGCGCTCCTCTGGGGCCAACGAGCAGGAAGAAACAATCAGTCGGTTTCAGGGTCGTATGAATCCAGGTCTGATTTGTGGTGGTTCTCCTTATGAAGACCCGGTTTGGGGCTGAAGGTTTTTACTTGGTTCAGGAAAATAGATCAGGCTCTCTGAAAAACAGCGCTGCTGGACAGAGAATGGTCAAATAACTGAGACTAAGGCATAGGATCAGAGCTTTGTGGTATTGGTGAAGTGCAGTTTGACAGCGTTTTTGAGTTCCTCCTGGCCAAAACGTTTTTTGAATTTGCGGGCACATTCCGTCGCCTGTGCTCCACCGCCTTTGGCAATGGGCATTCCATACTTGGCTTCAAGCTTATCCATGTATTTTAAAAAGGCATCGCGCGCAAGAACCGAGGCAGCCGCAACCGAAACATAATGGGATTCAGCTTTGGTTTCAAAATGCAGATCGGAAACTACTTCTTTAACCGCCGCCAGATGACGATAATAACCTGCTGGCTGAACAAACTGATCGACCACTTTTAAGTCGGGCAGGGTATAGCCTTTGTTGCGCAGGTTGATATAGGCCTGATTGTGCATCCAGGCTTTGATGCGGTTTATGTTCATCCGATCTTTGTCGTAGATTTGATTGTAGCGCGGATTATCGAGCACCATAATCGTATTGGGAATCATTTTCTGGATTTCCGGCGCAACTTTGCGAATGACCGTATCCGTCATTTTCTTCGAGTCCGTGACCTGCATCGCCTCCAGTCTGCGGGCTGTTTCTTCATCGGGGACGATGGTGGCCGCTACGACAATCGGACCAAAATAATCGCCGGTGCCGACTTCATCACTGCCAGCCTGCGGGAAGGTCAGACCCAATGGCTTTTTGCCAGAAGCATTTGAAGATCCTGACGAAGCAGAAGAGCCACTCGAAGGTTTTGGTTCATCGTCTTCAAGCCAGGAAAGATCAGCGCCCTGATAGACGACTTTTCCTGAGGTATAGGCGGTCACGGTCATTTCCTGAGTTTTAATCTGCCAATAGGTATAATTGGGTTGTTTTTCTGAAATTGCGATTGGTTTTAATCGTTTATATAGAGCCTCAATCGCTGCCGGCTCCATCTTTCTGGTAACAGTGGACATAAGCCGATTATACCATTGACGTCAGTGGTATCATAAAAAAATGGCCAAGCGCTCGATATGGATAGGCTCCAGGATGGTCTGTTGATCGGATGGAACGATTTGTAAAGCCCTGCACCCAAAAGTCCTGGCCAGAACCTGTTGACTTGGCGCGTTCAAAAAGAAAAGAAAACGCAGCTGGCGCAGTCAGAAAAAAACATAAAAATTGAATGAGAAAGCATAAAAATAGAACCGAACCTTTGACAAGAAAGAAAATAAACAATAGAAAGCGGGGGATTCAGGATGTTATCTGAACAATTTGAAGCCGTAGATTTTGCGGCGGTTCTCGATCAGTTTGCCTCGCGGGCGTACAGTGCCAAAACGGCAGAAAAAATCCGAAGCGCCCGCCCATCCACCAATTTAATGCAGATCCGACTGGATCTGGATCGTGCCGATGAAGCGGCCAAGTATCTGCAGGCCGGAGGCGGTCTGTCTCTTGGCGGATTTACCGATATTACCAGACTTGTCCTGGCAGCCAAAAAAGGAATGAGTCTGCTTCCTTCCGAACTGCTGGAAGTCTCTTTTTTCCTTGGTGCCTGTGCAGCCGCGGTTAATGCCTTTGATCCGGAAACCAATCCACTTTTACATGAAGTGGCTTCAACCTTAACACCACTTAAGCCGCTGGCCAAGAAGATTGATGACTGTATCGATCTGTCCGGTCAGGTGCGTATGGATGCGACACCGACCCTGCGTAATCTGGATCGCAAGCTGACAGCTGCTAAAGCGGATTTGAGTGCTGCAGCAAGACGCTTTATCAAAAGTCATGGCGATTCGCTCGTCGATTCAGTCAGTGTTTCGAGCGGCGGCCGCGTATGTGTCTTGATGAAAGCGGCCGATAAATATAAATATGGGGGCATGGTTCATGGATTGAGTCAGTCCGGAGCGGCCTGCTATGTAGAACCAGATGCGCTGGTTTCCTTAAACAATGAAACCGCCCAGCTGGAAATGGAAATTGAAAACGAGAAAAAGAAGATCTGCATGGAGTTATCCGGCCAGATCCGATCCAATGCGACGGCACTGCTTGCCAATGATGAAACCCTGGAAATTCTCGATCTGGCACTGGCCAAAGGCAGCTGGATGCTGGCCCATGATGGCTGTATTCCCCTTCTTCATACCGGCAGTCACAGTCTGCGTCTGGAACATGCCATTCATCCTTTGCTGGATCAGAAAACAGCCGTGGCCAACCGCTATACCCTCAGTGATGTCAAGTCGTGTCTGATGATTACCGGCTCCAACATGGGTGGGAAAACTGTTACCTTGAAGACCATTGGTCTGTTTTTGCTGCTGGCTCACAGCGGCTTTCCGGTCTCGGCGCATGAAGCCATGCTTCCGGTCTACAACCAGTTTTTCTTTGATATTGGTGATGGCCAGTCCATTGAACAGAACCTGTCGACTTTCTCCGGTCATGCCAAAAAGCTGGGCGAAATTGTCCGGAATGCCGATCAGGATACCTTTGTATTGCTTGATGAAATTGGCAGCGGCACTGACCCCCAGGAAGGTGCAGCCCTTGCGCAGGCCGTTCTGGAAACGCTCATTGATGCTGGCAGTACAATTCTGACTTCCACCCACTACTCAGAAGTGAAGACTTTCGGGACGACCAACCGCAAAATTCAGGTTGGCAGTGTGGAATTTGATCCCGAAACCCTCAAACCAACTTATCGCTATCTGGAAGGGGTCAGCGGCTCAAGCTGCGCGTTCCCGATTGCCCGACAGTTAGGTCTGCCCGAAACCGTTCTGGCCAGGGCAGAAGCGATCAAAGAAGAAAATGCATCGGAAAGTGACCGGCAGCTAGAAATTCTCGAACAGAAACAGGCAGCCCTTCAGAAACAGAAAGACCGTTTTGATGCCCTGGTTGCCAATGCCCATGATCTGCAGCGCAAAGCGGATCATGACCGCCAGAAGTGGGCTGAAATGAAAGCCCGCCTGGATGATGACTACCAGCGTCAGCTCGATGACATGCTGTTTGAAAAGAAAGAAGAAGCCCGTAAGATCATCCGCGATCTGAAAAAACAGACCCATTCGATGAGCCATGAACAGATTGAACAGATGGGAAAACTCGATACCCTCAATACCAGTCAGAAAGGCTCTTCCAAAGCTCCTGCTCAGGATGAAAAGCCGCACGAATTCAAAGCGGGCGACTATGTGCGCATTACGACCCTCAACAACCATGGGGAAGTCCAGTCTGTGCGCAAGGGCAAAGCGGTGGTTGTGGTCAATGGCCGCCGTGTGAATGTCTCTGTTGATCAGCTGGTTTTAATGAAACGGCCAAAAGTCGAAAAAGTGACAGCGACCAAAGCCCGCCCGGAACGCTCTTTTAAAGCGTTCCCGATGGAACTCAATCTGATCGGCATGCGGGTTGAAGAAGGTATCCGCACGCTCGATCATTATATTGATCAGGCGGTTTATCATAACGTCAAAAACGTCCGGATCATTCATGGAATGGGGACCGGTGCGCTGCGCAAGGCCGTCTGGGAAGATCTGCGCAAACATCCAAATGTGAAAAATCTCAGTGCCGGCGGTCCAAGTGATGGCGGCCTGGGTGCGACGCTGGTCGAACTGAAGTAGATTTTCTGCCGGATGAACAAATAAAAAGGGATTATCAGAAAAAAGAATCATCAGAAAAAATGAATCACCAGAAAGGAGCGGAACGGGGAAGAAGCCAATCAACCCCGAAGAGAAAAATGCCATTAACGGATCACATCGCAAAAAAGCTGGCGCTTTTACCAGATAAGCCTGGCTGTTACATCATGAAAGATGAGAACGGAGACATTCTCTATGTCGGCAAAGCCAAGATTCTGAAGAATCGAGTCCGTTCCTACTTCCATGGTGTCCACAATAACAAAACAACCAAACTGGTCGCCCGGATTCAGGATTTTGAATTCATTCAGACCAGTACCGAAAAAGAAGCTCTGCTTCTCGAAATTAACCTGATTAAACGGCACCGGCCGCCATTTAACATTATGTTCATGGATGACAAGATGTATCCATACATTGAAGTCACCAAAGGGCCGGACTTTACCGTGCGCATTACCCGCAAGGTCGTGAATCGCAAAAACGACTACTTTGGTCCCTATCCGGTTTCAACATATGCGTATGACATGGTCAAACTGATCAACCAGCTTTTCCCGATCCGCAAATGTAAGACGATGGGCAAGAGTGCCTGTCTGTACTACCACATGCATCAGTGCATGGGATTCTGCTTCCAGAAGATTGATGAACAGGAAGCATTGAAAAACCGGGAAAAAGTCATTCGCTTTTTGAAGGGCTATACCGATGAAGTCAAAGGGGAACTGACCGAAAAAATGCAGGCTGCCGCTCAGGATCTGCAGTTTGAACGGGCGCAGGAACTGCTCGAACAGATTCGTTCCATTGACTACGTTCAGGAAAAACAGACGATCGACTTTTCCGTGCGCGATTCCTTTGATGCGTTTGGCTGGTATGAAGACAAAGGCTATCTGTCTATTCAGGGATTCTTCGTGCGCCAGGGAAAACTGCTCGAACGCAACATGTCGATCTCGCCCGTGTATGAAGAAAGTGAAGATGCCTTTTTGGCGTATATCCTGCAGTACTACCAGACCAACACGGTGCCAAAACAGATTTATGTTCCTGCAGGCACCAATACCAAAATTCTGGAAGAAGCTTTGCAGACAAAAATCACGATTCCACAGCGCGGAGATCGCAAGAAACTGATTGATCTGGTTCATGCCAATGCCAAGGAAGCCCATGATCAGAAATTCCAGCTGATCTATGCCAAGGACCGTGAACTGGAAGGCGCAACGCGTCATCTGTCCCAGATTTTTAAGAAACCGGTTCATACGGTGGAAATGTTTGATAACTCGCACATCTCTGGTGCCTATAACGTTTCTGGTCTGGTAGTCTTTAAAGATGGAAAGCCGGATAAATCCAGCTACCGTAAGTATCAGTTAGGTGAATATATTTCCGATACCGACTCCATGAAAGAAGTCATTCGCCGCCGGTATGCCAGACTGGCCAAAGAAGACAAACCGATGCCGGATCTGCTTTTAGTCGATGGCGGCGCCGGTCAGATTCATGCTGCGCAAAGCATAAGGGATGAGCTTGGATTAAACTTAACGATTGCTGGTCTGGTCAAGGATGATAAACATACGACCAGAGCCTTGCTGGACGAAAATCTCAACGAGATTGAACTCGATAAGACGGATCCTTTATTCTTCTTACTGACCCGGATGCAGGATGAGGTGCACCGCTTTGCGATTACCTACCATAAAAAACTGCGTTCCAAAGGCATGACCAAGTCCATTCTTGATGATATTCCGGGTATCGGTCCGGCCAGAAAAAAACAGATTCAGGCCCGCTTTCCATCTCTGAAGAAAATGAAAGCCGCCACGAAAGAAGAACTCGCCCAGGTGGTTCCTGAAAAAGTTGCCGCCCTGCTGTATACCCGTCTGCATGAAAACGAAGATCAGCGTGAAGATCTGGCTTTACAGACAGAAGCCATTGTCGAAGAGGCACAGGAAGAAGTGGATGGTTCTTTTGATGGGGAGTTTGTTGGGGAGGATCTGATAGATCAGGATGAAATTGAAGACGGACTGATCGATCAGGATGCTCTTGAAGACAGCTTGATGGATGAAAGTCTGCTTGAACTAGATGCTCTGGAATCAACAAAATCTTAAGGACAGCCTTAAAGTTTCTGATCGGAAAGATTGATCAGAATCGGATAGAAATGAACAGAATGAAAGATGAACCATATCAATAGACAATCTGGAGGCTTTTTTGCCGCCAACAGAAAGGAGGGGTGCCATGAGTAAAGAGAAACTGCCAGGGAAGGTGCTGGCAACCAGAATGTTTGTGTTTGCCTGTATGGTCTGCTTTATTGCCGGGACGTTTCTATATATGCAACATGAATCTGACCCGCTTTCCCGATATCCGTATGGAACAACATTACAGCGAGAAGAACTGGCGGCGCGGCTGGACAATGAGCAGATCAATACAATGATCAACAACCAGCTCAAGCCCGAACAAGTCCTGCCTTACCTGGATGTTGAGGGATTTAATTTGAATAACTCACTGTACTATGACACGGCGGCCTCCACCCAGAAAGCGGATCCGGCCTTCATTGTCCAGTTTGTTAATACATATCGTGACCAGTTTACGCTCGATGCGCTCAGACAAGTGCTTTCGTGGATGCCTTATTCCAATCTGATTGCCTATCTGGAATCGGGAGTTTCGATGCCGCTGGCCTCCAATCCCAACTCCTTTACCTATGTGCTTGACCCGGAAACGACTTTGTATACATGGGGACCAGCCGATTTAGCAGCGGCAGAAGAAAATATCTCCCTGCGCGCACAGGCAGCCAGCAGTTGGAAACAGATGAAAGCCGCTGCGGCTGCAGATGGCGTGGAACTGAAAGCCATCTCCGGATTTGTTCCGTATGAACTCCAGAATAAGATGACGGATTATTCCAGTTATCCAATGGCGCCCTATGGAAGCCGAGAAGAACAGTTAGGACTGACGCTCTACCTCGATGGATTTGATGCCTGGAATCAGGCTTTATCCAAAGGAAATGGTCTGGATTTCAATGCGGCCAACCAGGCATTAAGCGATTCACAGCGTCAGGCGTGGGACTGGCTGAAAAACCATGCCGCCCAATACGGCTGGATTTTCCGCTATCCGGAAGCCAAAGAACAACAGACTGGTGTTCCATTTCAGCCCTTTGTGATCCGTTATGTCACCAAGGAAAATGCGATGGCTATGGCCAGCCGTAAAGAATCATTAGAAGAATACGATGCAGGGGAGTGAAGCAAGCATGAAAGCACAATTAATCGTGGCCAGTGATACCCATGGCCGCAATGACGTCCTGAGAAAATTAGAAGAAGCCTACCCAACAGCTGATGTCTTTATCCATTGTGGGGACCTGGAAGATGATGCTACGAATTATCGACGCTGGGTCTTTGTGCGCGGCAACAACGACTGGGATTACACAATGCCATCCCAGCGGATTTTAAACATTGCGGGCGTCCGCATTTATGTCTGCCACTCGCATCGTTTTGGTTATCATAACCGCGAAGAACAACTCATCCGCGCGGCCAAAGAAAATGGCTGCAGCGTAGCCATCTTTGGTCATACGCACGTACCAATGGCCAAAGAAGAAAAAGGAGTCTGGCTGATCAACCCCGGAAGCATGACCTGGCCAAGAGATGGCAAATCCCCAGCCTATGCAGTTGTGACGATTGAGGATGGTAAAGTCAGTGCCAAAATCATTCATGCCGAAGACTGGCCCTTTGAGACCGTCAAGAAAAAGAAAGGCCTCTGGTTTCGCTAGACTTTCTTCCAAAGGTCTGAACTGATCATCCCCGTCAAGAAACGAATCATTCAAAAACAGACTTCATGTTTCAAGAAACTGTAGCCGATGGCTTTTGTTCCCTCTGGAATGAACGGTCATGAACAACAATGAATCTGCAAAACAGCGGTGCTTAGCTCTTTAGAGAAGGCACCGCTGTTTCATTTTTTCAAAGGATCGCGTTCAATCGGGATCTGTTTCCAGCAGGTAGTCAATCCAGCCATAAGCAAAAAATAAAGAAAAAGCGGATCCTCTTCATAGAGAACCCGCGAAAAGTGCAAAAAAAATGGCGTCCTGGAGATGATTCGAACACCCGACCGTGCGCTTAGAAGGCGCATGCTCTATCCAACTGAGCTACCAGGACAGCAAGAGAATATTAACACTGAATCGAAAAAGATACAAGTCTAAGCTTGAAAAGATTCTCTACTTTTTGAAAAAGTGAACCCATTTCCTGCATGCAAGGATTGTCCTGCATTCCAGTTGGATTGAACTTCAAAAAGAACTAGATTCAATTTGATCAGTATCTGGATTGATTCTTCATCATTTTGAATGAGAGAGGATCAAAAGTCAATTCTTTCCGTTTATGAAATTTCGGGCCGCTTTTTATCCGCACAATGAAGAGAATCTCATCTGAATCAGGCTGAATTTGTGAAATAATAACGGATTATCTTGTTAAATTATGGATACGACCCGTAAAATGAAACGAACAGAGCCATGCGCACCAGGCATGACTTCAATCGATGACTGACCACGAAAGAAAGGGGAATGGACATGGAAAAAGATCGAACCGGCTATCAGTTTGAAGGCTGGTATGTCGATGAAAATCTGACACGCAAACTCAATCCGGGCGGCCTGCTTCCGGGAAATATCGAACTGTATCCAAAATGGACTGCCCAGAAATTCCCGATTTATTATGAACTCGAAGAAGGCGTGAATTCTCAATATAACCCGCATGAAGGCGATCCGGAATCCGGAATCGTCAAGCTCTATCCTGCTCAGGCCAAAGACAGACAATTTGTCGGTTGGTTTCTGGATGGAAAGCGGGTAGATTACTTACCGGATGGCATCCGTCAGCCGATTCATCTGGTCGGCAAGTTCCAGGATCCGGTGATCGTTCACTTCGATACCAATGGCGGAGCAAGAATGAAAGACCAGAATGTCGGACTGGATGGCCGGCTGAAAACTCTGCCCAATCCGCTGCGAATTGGGTACAGCTTTGATGGCTGGTACCTGGATGAAAATCTTAAACATCGCTGTCTGCCTGATCATGACTTTTTACACTCCTGCACGCTCTATGCCAAGTGGCGGCTGACGTCCTTTGAAGTCCGCTACGATCTGGACGAAGGGGCTTTTGTGGATGATCCCATCCAGAGCTTTACCTGCCTGACACCGACTTTTCTGCTTCCCAAAGCCCAGAAAGAAGGCTTTGATTTTGAAGGCTGGTTTGATGAACGCGGTAACCAGCATCTGATGGTCCGCAAGGGTTCTATCAATAATCGCCGTCTGAAGGCAAGATGGACTTTGCAGCCTTCTGTCACCTTTAAGGTTTCCAATCCGTCGAATGCCGAACCTGAACCCGTTCTTATTTCAAAACAGGAGCAATAAAACAACCGCAAGTGATTCACATCGCTTATAAATGACCTTAAATGATTTGCTTCGCTTATTAGAGAACCAAAAAAGGACGATATCGATCTTCGTATGAAGATGGGTATCGTCCTTTGATTTTGCTTCGTAAGCAGATTCAGTGCTGAAAATTCGAGACGAAAGCTTATTTCTTAACGTTGTTGTCTTTTAAGAAGTCTAAAGTCTTTCTCTGGCTGATCTGGGCTGCAACTGCCTGTTCTGGGATGATCATTTTGAGCTGCTCAACAGGGAAGTTGTAAACAGTAGACAGAAGTTCGTATTCGTGTTTCAGATCTTCGTCGTCAGCAGCGATTTCTTCTTTGGCTGCGATAGCTTCCAGAACAAGAGCGGCACGGAGTTCCTGCTCAGCTTCAGGATAAACTTTGGCTTTAAATTCATCCATGGTCTGGTGGCTGGCTTTGAGGAAGTCAGCAAGAGACATGCCATACTGACCAACCTGATTTTCGTACTGAGCCATGTGCTGTGCTACCTGGGAGTCGATCATGGCCTGAGGAATATCCATTTTTGCACCTTCAGTGATGCGGTTGAGGATATCGTAAGCCAGACGGTTTTCGAATTCCTGAGTACGCATTTCGAACAGATCGCTCTGCGCTTTCGCTCTCAGTTCATCGACGGTCTTAACACCATCCAGTTTCATCTGAGCGATGAATTCATCAGTCAGTTCAGGTTTTACAGGTTCTTCAACTTTTAAGATTTTAACTTTGAAGGTAACTGGAGCACCGGCCAGAGATTTTTCAAAATAATCTTCTGGGAAGCTTACGTTTACTTCTCTTTCGTCACCGGCTTTTGCACCAAGCAGCTGGTCTTCAAATCCTGGAATGAACTGTCCGGAACCGAGAACCAGTGGGAATGCCTTGGCAGATCCGCCTTCAAATGGAACACCATCTTTCTCACCGACGAAATCGATCAGAACCTGGTCGCCGGCTTTTGCTTCCGCATCAGCTGGTAATTCTTTCCAGAGTCTTGTTGAGGAGATCCGCTGGAGGACTTCCTGCATGATTTCTTCGTCAGTAACAGTGATTGGTTCACGTTCGAAGTTCAGTCCTGTATAAGCAGGCAGTTCAACTTCTGGAACCAGAACAATGTTCAGAGTAACAGTGACAGATCCGTCTGGATTTACGTCAGAGACTAACGAAGGTTCAGTAGCCAGGCGCAGGTTATGTTCTTTGACAGCCTGAGCAAGGACTTTTCCAGCTTCGGTGGAGATTGCAAACTCACGGATCTTGTTTACATCGTCATCGCCGATTGCTTTTTTAGCGGCTTCGAGATCAGCATCAAATTCTGCTTTATCGATTGTAAAGGTTACAACCGCAAGATTTTTTTCAGGAAATTCAATATTGTACATGGTTATCATCTTCCTTTTTGTATGTCTATTTTATCCTATTCACCTTTCACCCGATTAACTGAAGCACGTCTTTCGAGTCTGATTTGACTCAAAAAAGAGGAAACAAAACGCAAAAGAGAGATAAATCAGAGAAAAGGACTGACTGTTCATGCAGGATCCCTTCAGAAATCAGGGAGAATCGGGGTGCTCTCATCATTTTAATTTTATGGGGGGATGACAGGCGGCTGATGGCGGCCTGAGCAAAACAGGGCAGCGAAAGACAGAGGTTTCAAAAACAGAAATCCAGTATCTTTAATCTGAGTTTTGCATGGTTTTAAAATATAAAAGAATCAACTGTTTTCCTAGCTTTATGTAAAGCGCCGATGCGAATATACACATTAGTAAAGCTCAGTTATCTATTATATTATAATAGATAACTTCAAGCGCATCGCTTAAGAAAAAAGGGTCACTGTAAAATCCGGTGGGATTTAGGGTTCTTGACCGTAGTGTGATAT
>LinusII_BA0109CM-p1__coassemble_1155_pt1 | contig 29753 bp, 24 predicted proteins | sample LinusII_BA0109CM-p1__metabat2_low_PE_034 | metagenome-assembled genome bin LinusII_BA0109CM-p1
ATCCGAATCGGATGAGGTCAAGTATTTTTGTGAAACATTTTTATATTTTCACAATTCGGTCAGATTCAGCATTGATCAGATCCCTGTCATTTCCCTTACAGAGGTTGACTTTTTTGCTTTTTCTGAACCAACGTTATAGACCATACGCCGGGCTATTTTGAATGTCAAGAAATTCATCTTTTGCCTCAGATTGCAGTCGTTTTTTGATTCAGACCCTCAGATGCAGGGTCTCTTTCGCATCTATTCTTAGTCTTTATCTTCCAGGTCCACGCCTTTCTCTCAGTGTCATTCGGCCCGAATCATTCGTCACTTTATCTTGTTTACTGTATTTCACACCAGGCAGCTTCTTTTAAGGATATTGCCAAATTTGGTGAGTTGAATACAATCATATCTGAGTATAAGTTAAAGTACCTTCAGGCATAAAAGGAACTGTCTAATCATCAGGAATTCCTCGACTATAAATGTTCAAGGAAATCTGTCTGGACTTAAAAACAGGCAGAACCATTTTCGGTCCTGCCTGTTTCCAGATCTGAATAAAGTTCAATTCTCTTTCCATATTTTAATGCCTTAGAAAAGTGCCTTATATTCTGGTCTGTTCTGATCTCTGAATCAGATGATTTCTCAACGATTCATTTGACTTATTTTGTCAGCTTCGCCTGTACATCAGAATTCAGCTGCTCCTGAACCTTCCCTACTCAATTGGGCGGCGGTAGAAGCTGCCATAAAAATTATCGATCCGATTCGAATACACAATCGCTTTGGGATCTGCTTTACGAATCGCCCGGATCGCTTCATTTTCTTCATACGTCGAAATGATAGAGCGGCATAAATAGTAGATCTGGTGTTTATAAGCCCCATAGGCTTTTACCACACTCATTCCGTGATGAAAACTACTCTGGAAAGCTTCAGACACAACATCCGGATCCTGGGTTGTCACTTCAATCATCACCTGGGCATAGCGGTTATAAAAGTTATCAATGGTTTTGGTTGAGATCAGCTGGAACAGAATTGAATATCCAGCATACTGCCAGCCAAACATGGCACCGAAGATAATGATCAGGCACATGTTGAAGATAAAGACATAGTTCCAGATGCTCTTGTGCAGAAGATCAGAAACATACAGGGCAATGAAGTCCGTTCCACCCGTAGAACCGTCTGTACGCAAGGCAATGACTGTAACCATCCCATATAGAAATCCCCCGAAGATAATATTGAGCAGGACATCGTCCACAATCGGCCGGAAATTAAAGACGGTCAAAAAGAAAGAGGTACACGTAAACTGCACGCAGGACAAAAATGTAAACCGTTTAGAGATCCGCTTGGCACAGAACAGAGCACAGGGGATATTCAATGCCAGAATCATCACGGAAGTCGGAATATCTACCCCCATGGCCAGTGAAATCTTGTTGATTAACAAAGCCAACCCAGTAAATCCACTGGACAGCAGATTACAGGGATTCATGAAGGTCTGAATGACAAAGGTCTGTAACAAAGAGCTGAATACAATCAGCACCAGAGAATAGGCCAGCCGCAGCTTCTTGCTGTGAATAGAGTTAGGGTCGAGTAATTTTCTGAACATTTTGATCACCACGGACAGTATAGTTGGCTGTTATTTTTTCTACGATTTCATTTCTTTCCGCGCACTAGGAAAGGAAGATCCCTCTGCCGCGGGAAATGAAACTTCATACTATATACAGAAAGGAAAGATCTGGCGCGATGAATGAAAGACAAACGAAGATTGTTGCGTTTCTTGACAAAGAAAAAGACTGGGTGAAAGGAAAAGATCTGGCTTTGATCATGCACGTTTCCACTCGGACCATCCGCAGTGATATCGAAACCATTAACAGCCAGATCCAGGATGGCTGGATTGAGTCTTCTTACCAGCAGGGATATCGACTCCATCTCCAGACCAGTTCGAACACTCTGGTCAACAAGGATGACATTCCCCAGACCCCGAAAGAACGTGGCAACTACATCCTTAAAAAACTGCTTTCGGTTAAAGAGTGCTCCATTACCGATCTGAGTGATCAGGTCTGTGCAAGTGTCTATACCGTTGAACAGGATCTCAAGTCCCTGCGAGCCATGCTTCGGGAAGACTCGGAACTCGATCTGATCTACCGAAAAGGCCTGATTATCCTTTCTGGTGATGAATATGAAAAACGAAGACTCTTCAAACGTCTGCTGATGGAAGAGGTGGACGATAACTTCTTCAATCTCGACTGTATTGCCCGGCTGTATCCAGAGTTTGACCTGTACCGGTGCAAAGAAATTCTGACCAGCTGTATGGAAAGCCATGGCTATTCCATCCGCGAAATGGAAATCCCGATGATTCTGATGCATATCGGAGTCGCCTTAAAGCGGATGATACAGTTCAATCTGATCGAAGAACGTCCATCCGATCCCCAACTGGAACAGACCGTTGAATATGCGGTAGCCAAGGATTTGTACGAGCGGATCAGTCGACTGTATCCAATCAAAATCAACAATGATGAAATCGAGCAGGTTGCCCTGCTTTTACTTGGCAAGCGGGCGATGGAGTATACTGATAACATTATTGAAATCAACGGCTGGGTTTACGACCTTCATGACATCACCCTTCAGATGCTCAATTCCATCTATCATCATTTTGGTGTCAATATGACGGAAGACGAAGATCTGATCCGGGGCCTGTCTTTGCATCTGCGGGCTCTGAGCGATCGTCTGAATCATGACACCTCGATTAAAAATCTCTACCTTGAAGAAATCCGCTGGCGCTTCCCTTTAATTTTCGATATGGCCGTCTGTGCCGGAGAGAAACTGCGAGACATCACCAATCTGAAGATTTCACAGGACGAGCTTGGATTTCTGGCCCTGCATTTTGGTGCCAGCTATAACCGGGCAACGGCCTCCAAACGTTATCGAGCCCTGCTTTTCTTTCCCAACGATCAGGCTTTAAGCAATCTGGTCGTCTCTAAAATCCGGAATCAGTTTGAGGATCGGATGAGCATCATCAGTGTGGAAAAGGCCTTTGAAGAAAAGAAAGTGAAAGAGCTGAATCCCGATCTGATTCTGACCACGATTCCTTTAGGTCATTCGATGGATATTCCGACGATTGAAATTTCCGTCTTCTACACGCCAGAAAATGAAGCGGCAATTTTCAGCTGTCTGAACCGGCTGGATAAAGAAAAAGGGCATGCGGAATTCCTGGCTAAGATCAAGAATCTGATCCGACCCGAGTATTTTTACAACAACTTCAAAGCCGAAAGCGTCGAAGAGGTCATCAAGTCAATGGCTGAACCATTAATCAACGCGGGCGTTGCACCGGAAAACTATGCGCAAAGTGTTCTGGAACGGGAAAAATTTGCCCCGACCTCCTTTGCGGTGGGCTTCGCTCTGCCCCATGCCCTGGATTGTGATGTGGCTGAATCAATCATTTCCATCGCGTTTCTGGACCATCCAATTCACTGGGGTGCTTTTGATGTTGAGTTTGTCATTCTGCTGGCCATCCGCCCCAGTGATCATGAGCTGCTGCGCGTGTTCTTTGACTGGTGGATCAGTGTTGTCTCCAATCAGATCCGCTTCAACCGGCTCAAACATCAGAAAAATTACAAATCATTTATGAGCACACTTCTCGAAGAATAGAGAACAGGAGGAAACAGATATGTTTTCAAATCTTAAGCTGCAAATGATCAATCTGCTTGATCAGACACCCTGCCATGTCAATCAGTCCAAACGGATGATGGCCTATCTAATCGACTGGTTTGTGGGCGCTTTATGTATGATGCTTCCTTTATGTCTGGGCTGGATGTTTCTGACTCACGATCAGGAAAGTATGACCCAGGTCAACGTCTTCAGGCTGGCTGAAGCTTCCGATATGAGAACGGCCCTGATTTTAGGCGGCCTTGGACTTTTGATGGCTTGCTTCTATTACATCTGGGTTCCCTATAAGATTTATCCCGGTCAGACAGTGGGAAAGAAAACCATGGGCATCCAGATCGAAAAGACAGATGGCTCCAACCTTCGTTTTAAAGATCTGCTTATCCGTCAAGGGCTTGGCCTGCTGATTCTGGAAGGTGTTCTGTTCAATCCAAGCCGGCTCTGGCAGGATATGCTCTGCCTGGCCAGTGGTCTGAATTTTTCTGGGTATCTGCTGTACCTTGGCATTGCGATTACTCTGGTTTCCGGACTGATGGCACTTTGTGCTCCAAGCAAACGGATGCTCCATGACTACCTTGCCGGAACTATCGAAAAGGAAGTTGCACTCAAAGGCCGCGACCAGTCCATCTGATTTTTTTATCACCGATTCTTTCTTTAAGTTGATTTTTTCCACCGGCTTTTCCGGATCGGATCCTTCATCCCCGATTGTTAGAGCCTGTTTTATAGAACCTGTTTTTTAATAGCCTGTCTTTTCTGTTTACAGAGAAAGGACAGGTCTTTTTTATGTTTTGTCAATGGGGATTCTCTTCCTCGCGCTAGGAAATCCGACCTTGAATATGGTTAAAAATGTGATTTATGGTAAATTATGAAGTTTCAGAAATGGTGATTCTTATTACAATCTGGATTGAAATTGAAAGGAGTTTCCCGAAAGGCGAGGAAAATAAGAGAAAGTACTTCCTCGCGATGGGAAAAATCCATACCATATTTTCCCCATATTCTAAATAAAATGAAGACAGTTAGAACAAAGGAGGAAACACATGAAAAAGATTTATTTGTTCTGTTCCGCAGGAATGTCAACCAGCATGTTAGCCGCCGACATGCAGAAAGCCGCTGACAAACACAACCTGCCAATCTCCGTTAAAGCCTTCCCACATGGAAAACTTGGCGAAATTATCGAAAATGATCGCCCGGATGCGATCCTGTTAGGCCCGCAGGTCAAATACCTCTTAAAAGAGACAGAAGAGCGATATGGCAAATCAGGAATTCCAATCATGGTCATTGACTCTGGCGATTACGGCATGATGAATGGCGAAAAAGTGCTGAAAACCGCCATTGCCAAAATGAAAAAAGCCAAAGCAGCTGCTTAACCGCATTGGCACAGAGCAAAACGTCCTCTTCTTTCGACTTTTCGCTCTGGATCTGTAACTCCCCTGTCCGGCTTTATGGCCCGAGGCATACTCTCTCCATCAGCCATTTTGCCTTATGGTTTCATAAAGCCGGTCTTCTGTACAGAATGAGTCGTGGATCGAAAAACTATGGCGCAAGTCATCCGCCGTTACTCATCTGATAGATTCGTTTCAAATTCAAATTTCAACCATAGAGAGTGAGAGTAATTATTATGATGGACAAACTAGAAAAATGGTTAATGCCGTTGGCAAGTGCCATTGGGCGCAACAAGTTTTTGATTGCGATCCGTGACGGTTTCCTGGTTTCTACACCATTGCTGATCGCCGGATCGATCTTCCTGCTTCTGGCAAACTTCCCAATTACTGCCTGGGTAAATTTTGTCGAAAACTGGTATATCGGAGATCTCTCCTTTGCCAGTCTGTTATCTAAATGTTCTGATGCAACCTTCTCGTTAATGGCAATCTTTGCGGTAGTCGGCATTGGTTATTCCATGGCCCGCGAAGAAGGAACAACACCAATCTTTGGTGCTGCCGTTGCTTTAATGTCCTGGTTCATCCTGATGCCTTTCTCCTTCAATGCGAAGATTTCTTCCCTGATGGATGCAACTGGTGAACTGGTCAATATTCCTGAAGGTGCTAACGCTGTCGTTGGCGGCTTACAGTTTGGCTGGCTCGGATCGAAAGGTCTGTTCGTCGGCATTATCGTCGCCATTACCTCTGTATTGCTTTATGCATGGGTAGAACGCAAAGGCTGGGTCATCAAGATGCCAGCAGGTGTTCCTCCAACAGTTGTTGCTTCTTTCTCCGCTTTGATTCCAGCAACAATCGTTATGACTGTGTTCTTCCTGATCAACCTGATCTTCGTTGCCTGTGGAACAACCGCATTTGATTTCATCTTCACGTTCCTGCAGACACCACTGCTTGGTCTTGGCGATACTCTGGGCGCAATGATCGTCGCCTACATCTTCCTGCACCTGTTCTGGTTCTTTGGTATTAACGGTGGTTCCGTTGTCGGTGCCGTCTTCAACCCAATCCTCCAGACGCTTGCTTTAGAAAACCTTGATTTATACCGTGCTGTTGGTCCGGCCGGCTATACCGTTGCCAATGGTGCCCATATTATTTCGCAGCAGTTTCAGGATTTATTCGCAACCTTCGGTGGATGTGGATCGACATTATCCTTACTGATTGCAATGCTGCTGTTCTGTAAGTCAAAACGAGTTCTGGAACTGGGCAAACTGTCCCTGGTTGCCGGAATCTTCAACATCAACGAACCAATCGTGTTTGGTCTGCCAATCGTATTGAACCCAATCATTGCCATTCCATTCATTCTGGTTCCAATCATGAACATCATTCTGACTTACGTTGCCATGTCGATGGGTATGTTCCCGCCATGTAACGGCATTAACATTCCATGGACCATGCCAGTTGTCATCTCCGGATTCCTGGCAACCAACTGGGTGGGCGCCCTCTTCCAGGCTTTCCTGTTGATTCTTGGCGTATTTATCTACCTTCCATTCATCAAGATCCTGGATCGTCAGTACTTAGACGAAGAAAAAGCGGCTGCCGATTCCGGTGAAGAAGAAATCGATCTGGATGATCTGGATTTAGATGACCTTTGATCGATTTAACACTGCTGTACGCTGTTCAATCTGCTAAACCCTCCTGAATCCTTCGATTCATCTTGACAGCCCCAGTGCCATAAGGGCTCTGGGGCTGTTGCTGTTTTTAAACTCGACTCGAATAAGAAAGTATGACGAGAGGTAATGAAATGAAAAAAGTCATGATGGTCTATGACCAGATCCAGGCTGGACAAGGAACGAAAGACGATAAAATGGTTCCTTTAAAAGCCACCAAAGAAGTAGTGGGCCCTGCTGTAATGATGGAACGCTACTTAAAAGCCAACGATGAAAAAGTAATCGCCTGTGTATACTGCGGCAATGGAACGTTCCTGGCCAACCCGCAGGAAATCGTCCGCAAAATCACCGCACTGACTCTGAAACTGAAACCAGATCTTGTTTTCTGCGGTCCGGCTTTCAACTATAAGGATTACGCTCTGATGGCTGCCCAGGTGTGTGAAAGCATCAACAAGAATACCGGTGTTCCCGCAATTGCCTGCATGTCCAAAGAAAACGAAGAAACGATTGCTCAATACAAAGATCTGATCCCAATTGTCAGAGGACCGAAAAAAGGCGAAGTGGGTCTGAATGATGCCCTCGAGCATATGTGCCAGTTAGGCGCGGCTCTGGCTGATCATAAAGACGTCACGAAAATGGAAAAAGAATTCTGCTATTAATTCTGCAAGGATTCAAACTGTCTGACTGACACTGACAGAATCTGAAAATCGAACCACTTGAAAACATAAATCCAAGAGAGCTTGTGCTCTCTTTTTTCTAAGGAGAAATTGAAAATGTACGGAATCATTGCAACCTGGCGCATGGCCCTTGAAGGGATCAGCGAAGCCGAAACCATGCTGGAACATGATGCATCCGCAGCCGATGCTCTGGAAACTGCCATTCGGGCGGTAGAAGATTTTGAATACTATAAATCCGTTGGATACGGCGGTCTGCCCAATGAAGACGAAGAAGTCGAACTGGATGCCGCCTTTATGGATGGCGATACCCTTTCGATCGGTGCCGTTGGCGCGATCAAAGACTTTGCCAATCCAGTTTCAGTTGCCCGATGCCTGTCCAAAGAACCTGTTAACAACTTCCTGGTTGGCGCAGGTGCTGAAAAATACGCCCATAAGCATGGCTTTGAACGAAAGAACATGTTAACGGATCGTGCCCGCACGCACTATCACAACCGGCTGGTTGAAGAAAACCAGAAAGCCAGTCAGGACCGCGAATTAAAACCTTATGCCGGACATGACACTGTTGGCATGGTTGCTTTAGACCAGCAAGGTTCTATGGCTGCTGCGACCAGTACTTCGGGTCTGTTCATGAAAAAAGCCGGCCGGCTTGGCGACAGCCCAGTCATCGGCAGCGGCTTATACGTCGACAGTGAAGTCGGTGGGGCAAGTGCAACCGGTCTTGGTGAAGATCTGATGAAAGGCTGCATCTCCTACGAAATCGTCCGCCGCATGAAAGAGGGTATGACCCCGCAGGAAGCCTGCGAAAGCGCAGTGGCTGAACTTGATGAAAAGCTGAAAAAGAAACGCTCCAAAGCTGGGGATCTGTCTTTGATTGCCATGAATAATAAAGGCGAATGGGGCTGTGCCACCAATATCAAAGGCTTCTCCTTTGCGGTAGCGACCGAAAATCTCAAACCGACCGTTTATCTGGTTCAGTTTGACGAAAACGGAAAGCAGTATTTTGAAGAAGCATCCGAAGAGTGGATGGACAACTACATGAAAACCAGAACCGCTCCTCTGATCTGGAAATAACCCGAAAACCCCAGAAATTCCGCAAACAAGAAGGAAATGGATATGAACGAAAATGAAAAGCAGCTTCTTGAAGCTATTGATGCCCAGAAGCAGGAAATGATTGATGGCATCTGCCAGATCGTTTCCATTGATTCCAAACAATCCGATCCTGCCGAACACGCCCCCTATGGAACCGGTGTTCGCAAAGCCCTGGACGAAACGTTAAAGCTTGCTGAAAGCTTTGGTTTTGAAACGGAAGTGGTTGCTGACCAGGTCGGCATCGTCAAATACGGCCAGGGAGATGACTACATCGGTGTTTTAGGTCATCTGGATGTCGTTCCCGAAGGCACTGGGTGGACGTCTGATCCCTACAAACCTGAAATCAGAGACGGCAAGCTGTATGGCCGGGGTGTTCTCGATAACAAAGGCCCGATTCTCTCCTGCCTGTATGCCCTCAAAGCCATGAAGGATCTGGGCCTGAAAACAGAACATCCAATCTGGATTCTGTTTGGCACCAACGAAGAAACCGGCATGAATGATATCCCAACTTACCTGGAACATAAAAACCCGCCGATTGCCGGCTGGACGCCAGACTGCAAGTTCCCAGTGGTTTATGCCGAACGGGGTCGATCCGTGTATGAAATTCACTTTACCGATCCTGAAGATTTTTTCACCTGGACCAATGCCTATCTGCTCAATAACATGAGTGCAGAACGGGCATTGAAACTGGATGTGGTGGATCCGGAATTTGGACGGCTGGACATTCGCAATACCAAAATTGCGCCCGGTAAAGTCAGCTTCTCGGTTTCCTACCCGCCCTGCATTGAAAATTCAGAAGTTGAACACCGTATTGCAGCCACGCTGAAACCTGAAGACAACCTGCAGTGCATCAGTGACTGGAAACCTGTGTTCTTCAAAAAAGACGGTACACTCTGCCAGGTTCTGCAGTCTGCCTATGAAGAAATCAGCCATCTAGATGGCACACCGGTCACCACAACCGGTGGCACTTACGCCAAACGAATGCCCAACATTGTTCCATTCGGTCCAAGTTTTCCAGGCCAGAAAGGCATCGCCCATCTGCCGGATGAATGGATGAATGTCGAAAATCTGATGAGCAATGCCAGAATCTATGCGCTCAGTCTGTTAAGACTAGGAAATGCAAATTTATGAACAAACAAAACGAATTGATCCATCCCATTGTAGAAGTCTGTGCCGGCAGTTATGAAGACTGTCTGGCTGCTGATCATGGCGGGGCTGACCGGGTTGAACTCAACAGTGCCCTTGCCTTAGGCGGTCTTTCTCCAACAGAAGCGACCTTAAAAGCGGTTAAACGTGACACTGATCTGAATGTGATCTGCATGGTCCGCCCAAGAGCTGCGGGCTTTCACTACAACGATCTTGAAAAGAAGATCATGTTTGAAGAAGCCAGAAGTTTTCTGGAAAATGGTGCCGATGGTATTGCCTTTGGCTTTCTGGAAGAAGATGGCCAGATTGATCAGGATGCGACCCGCAAAATGATCGAGCTGATTCACCGTTATGGCAAAGAAGCCGTCTTCCATCGCGCCATTGATGTCACCCCTGATTACGAAAAGGCTTTTGAACTGCTTTGTGAATTTGGAGCTGATCGGGTTTTAACCAGCGGCCAGATGCCCAAAGCCATGGAAGGCATTGAACAGATTGCTGCCATGCAGAAAAAATTCGGTGACCAGATTCAGATTCTTGCTGGAAGCGGTATGAACGCTTCGAATGCCAGAGAAATGATCGAAAAAACCGGCATCCACCAGATTCACTCTTCCTGCAAAAGCTACGCTGCAGATCCAACTACAACTGGAACAGCTGTTACCTATGCCTATCTCGATGGTGAACACCATGACGATTATGATGTAGTCAGCGAAGAGCTGGTCAGAAATCTGGTTAACCGCCTGCATTCCCCCCGACTGCCCGAGAACGACTGAACCGGCTGAGTGAGATCAGACGAAATGAGACACCCCTGATCTGGATTAGACTGAATGGATCAGCCCTGATCTGTCTTCCGCAGCGCATATATAGCGGACATTTTGCACCACAGTCGTCATTTCAATCGTCACCAGAAAACGATAGATATCGTAAAACCGTATCCCAAATTTTCGCAAAATTGTTGTTGACGCCGTGTTCACGAAGAGCTATATTGTTCCTGCAAACAAAACATTCGGGATTGTTACTCCACTCGGAGGCATCACCAACCACAGTAAGACAGACATCTTACTGCTGGTACAGGTATGTCTCCGAGTTTTTTTGCGTTCCCGTGTTTTTGAAAGGAGATCTACAGAGATGTTTGGTTTTAAAAAGAAAGTCCCCCAGAAATCCTCAAAATTTGAAGTCCTTGCCCCGGCAAGCGGCCGACTGATCGATCTTGGTGAGGTTAAGGATGAAGTCTTTTCGAGTCGCATGATGGGCGAAGGATTTGCGATTGTTCCAGAAAACGGAAAGATTTATGCCCCCGTCAGCGGAAGTGCCGTATCGGTCTTCCCGACGGGTCATGCCGTTGGTCTTCACACCCCAACCGGCGTGGATGTTCTGATTCACATTGGACTGGATACCGTCAGCCTCAATGGCGAAGGCTTCAAGGTCAAGGTTGCTCAGGGTGATGAAGTCCAGGCTGGCGATCTGCTGGTGGAATTTGATCCCCAGGTGCTCAAAAAACATGAGCTGGACTCCACCACAATGGTCATCTTCACCGATGGCTTTCCAAGCAAGATTCAGGTCAGTCCCAAAATGGTTAACAAAGGAGACCGGCTGATCGGGTAAGATGGAATCAGAATCCTCATCCCCTGTAAAGCCAGAAATCAGGCCGCAGGTACAGAGAGGACAGCCAGAGAAATAGAGAAACAGACAGGAGGACCTCGGCATGAAGATTATCAAGAAAATCAATAACAACGTCGCGATCGCTCTGGACAATAACAACCGCGAAATTGTGGTCTTTGGAAAAGGCATTGGATTCCAGACTCCACCTTACGAGCTGAATGATTACTCAAAAATTGAGCAGACTTTCTACAACGTTGACCGTCGTCTGTATGACCTGTTTTCCGATCTGGATGAAAAAGTCCTGCTGCTGACTTCCAGAATGGTCGAAAAGATCAAGATGTCCACCACTGAAAAATGGTCGCCCAACCTGACGGTTATCCTGGCTGACCATATTCAATTTGCGATTGAGAGAGAAAGAAGCGGTATGGAAATCACTCTTCCTTATCTTCATGAAATTGAAGAAAGCGAACCCCGGATTACTTCCTATGCGCTCTGGATTGTCAAAAACGTCAATCATCACTTTCAGGTCCGCCTTCCCAAAGGTGAAGTCAGCTGCATTGCGATGCATCTGATCAACGCGCGGGTGGGCTCACCAAAAACCGATCAGGAAACCCTCGAAGAAAAGCGCAGCCGGATTTTAAAAAATATCATCCGGATCATCGAAAACTATTTCGATCTTCACATCAGCCGCACCGACAGTTCCTACTTTCGCTTCCGCCAGCACATCAACTACTTTGGGCAGCGCAAGCAGGCCAACGAAGAACTGGCCGATCAGAACTACGAGCTGTTTGAGCTGATGAAAGCGCAGTATCCTGATGCCTACAACTGCCTGGTATTAATCAATGACTACCTCTACAAAGAATATGGATCGAACTGCTCAGAAGACGAACTGCTCTATCTGATGATCCATCTGCAGCGTCTGATTCAAAAAGCGGATCCCCAATCTTCACCCGCCAGACATTCTGAAGATTAAATTAAAAGCCCGAACCGAAATCCCGAAATGGATTGAACAAAACAAAGAAACAGATTGAACAAAACGAATAAGAGAAACACAGGAGAAAAACATGGAAAAGAATCAACAGATTGCTTCCGACATTCTCGAAAAAGTCGGAGGAAAAGACAACATTACCTTTGCCACCCACTGCATGACCAGGCTGCGCCTGAACTTAAAAGACGAAAGTCTTGCCAATGATGAAGTTGTCAAAAAAATCAAAGGTGTCATCGGTGTCGCCCACTCTGGCGGCCAGTATCAGATCATCATTGGTCAGAATGTTCCTAAAGTCTACGCAGCTTTATGCGAAATGACCGGCCTGGCCCAACAGGCTGCCGTCAATGAAAATCTCGATGCTCCCAAAGAAAAACTCACGCTGAAAAAAGCGGGAAGCAATATCCTCAACTATCTGTCCGGTTCCATGGTTGCCCTGATTCCGGTCATGATTGGGGCGGCTATGTTCAAAACCGCATTGGTTTTACTGGGACCAGATATGCTCAACATTGTCAGTGAAGGCAGTGACGCTTACGTGCTGCTTAACATGGTTTACAATGCATTCTACTATTTCCTGCCGGCCTTTCTTGGCTACTCGGCTGCCAAAAAACTCAATGCTTCTGTCAGCATGGGCATTATGATGGGCACCCTGCTGCTCGTTCCTGATTTTGTCAATCTGGTCGGAGTCCAGGAAACCCTCAATATTTATGGTGTCTTCCCGGCACCCGTGGCCAGCTATGCCCAATCCGTTGTCCCGGTATTGCTTGGCGTATGGCTGATGACGTATCCGGAAAAATTCTTTAAAAAAGTCATTCCGGATGCTTTAAGTACAATCTTTGTTCCCACCCTGACTTTAGTCGTTATGGTTCCGGTGCTGTTCTGTGTGTGCGCTCCAATTGGAAGCTACCTTGGCAATATCATCGGAAGCGCTCTGCTTGGCTTTGGCAATGTTGGAGGATTCCTTGCGGTTGCGGTTGTCGCTGCGCTTTGGGAGTTTTTGGTCATGACCGGTATGCATTCTGTTCTGATCAGGTTTGCGATTGCAGCCATGCTTGAGACTGGTTCGGATTCCTTTGTTTTAGTTGCTGGCGGCATCGCCACATGGGCAGCCTTTGGCATTGCCTTAGGCGCTTTCTTCAGGCAGAAAAACAAAGAAGGCAAAGCAGAATCTCTTTCTTACTTTATTTCCGGCTTTCTTGGCGGTGTAACGGAGCCTGCCCTGTTTGGTCTTGGCTTTCGCTATAAGAAACCCTTTATCGCCCTGGCCATTGGCGGATTTTGTGGTGGATTATATGCCGGCCTGACGCATGTAACAACTTATGTGATGGGTGCGACCAACTTTTTGGGTACGCTGGGATTTGTAGCCGGCGGCAGCGCCAATATCATGAACGGTCTGATTGCCTCCTGCCTTTCGATGATTATTGCCGCGATTGCTACCTATGTTTTGGGCGGATTTGAAGAAGAAACCAAAACGTCTGCCGCTCCAGAAGAACTGCCAGAATTCTCCGAAATCATTCAGATCTAATGACAGAAACAAAGATCTGATCCTGACGGTTCAGGGACAGTCATCAGGCGGTTGCCTGCTACTGGCCGATTGTCCCTTTTCTTTTCTCTGCCCTCGGGTGATTTCTGGCTGCTTCTTTAAAATCGATCCTGGCAGCCTGTTACTTTTCCTCCCAGAAAAAGAACCGTCCGTAAACCCGAAAAGATCTCCACAGCAATCCAAAAACAGATAGACTGAAAAAAGACAGATAGAGATAACAGATAAAGATAGTGGAAAAGCTATTGAATCGATACAGAAAGGAAATTATGACAATGTCAAAGAAACAAATCTTAGTGCGCGCCGACGACCTTGGCTATTCCAGAGGCGTCAATTATGGAATTGCGGATGCCTTAAAAGGCGGCATCATCAAATCCGTTGGCGTTATGGTCAATATGCCTGAAACGGAAACCGGACTGGAACTGGTCAAAGACGATCATCCCTATCTTGGGCTCCATACCAACATCTGTGTTGGCAAACCATTGACGGATCCATCTTTAATTCCAAGTCTTGTTCAGGAAAATGGCGAGTTCAAACCTTCGAAAGCGTATCGGACAGCTAAAGAAGACTTTGTCGATCTGGATGAAGTCATGCTTGAAATCGAAGCCCAATACCAGCGCTTTGTTGAACTGACCGGCCAGAAACCTGTCTACTTTGAGGGGCATGCCGTAGCCAGTGACAATTTCTTCAAAGGTCTTGAAGCCGTGGCCAGAAAACATGGCTGCGACTATCTCGGGATGAGTTTTTCTGGTCCAGTTTCTTTTCGAAATTCAAAGATGGACATGGTCATGGATTCCATGGCTCCCAACTATGATCCAAAAGCCTCTTTGCGTCGTATCGCCAGAGAAAATTACGAAGGAACCGTTCCAACGATGGTCTGCCATCCTGGCTATCTGGATGCCTATATTCTCAAAACTTCCTCCCTGCTCAATCCCCGCACGCTGGAAGTTGAGATGGCCCTGGATCAGAATCTGAAAGACGAACTGGAAAGCCAGGGGGTTGAATTCATCACCTATGCCGATGTTGCCTGATCGGCCATCGTTTTCTTCTTCGAAAACTGAATTCATTCATCACCGGAAAAGTAAAAAATCCTGAAGTTCTCCGCTGTTCAGAGAATTTCAGGATTTTTCTATATTTGGTATTGGTATTTATGAATCAGAACAGTGTCAGCTGGTTTTCATCGTCCAGACCTTCAAGCGCGCCAAGCATATCGAGGCGGTCGATGAGGGTTTTGGATAATGCAGTCCGGTTGAGCAGGTCTTCCTTGGACAGGAACGGCTTTTCGTTGCGGGCTTTGATGATGGTTTTGGCTACGTTTTCGCCTAACGAATCAACAGCGGTAAACGGCGGAATAATCGCCTTGTCATCATCCGGGTCCATGATGAATTCTTTGGCATCACTGCGGGTGATGGAAAGATTCGAAAACTTGTACCCGCGCATATACATTTCATTGCAAAGTTCAAGCGTGTCGTAAAGATCCTGTTCTTTCTTTTCGACTTTCTGCGTCTTGTCGGCTTTTGCACTCGCAATTTCATGCATCCGCTTCTGGATTGCCCCCAGTCCGCTGGTCATGATGGCCAGATCATACGCATCACAGCGAATCGAAAAGAACTGGCAATAGTAGGCTCTTGGCCGGTGGACTTTAAACCACGCAATGCGGATGGCCATCATAACATAGGCGACCGCATGGGCTTTCGGGAACATGTACTTGATCTTGCGGCAGGAGTCCATGAACCATTCCGGCACATTGTGCGCAGCCATCAGCTCTTCCCATTCTGGCTTCAGGCCTTTTCCCTTACGGACACTTTCCATGATCGTAAAGCTTTCCTTACTCGGAACGCCATAGCGAAGCAGATCGACCATGATGTCATCTCGGCATCCGATGACCTGCCGCAGGTTGCAGGTGCCGGCATCAATCAGATCTTTGGCGTTGTTCAGCCAGACGTCGGTTCCATGGGAAAGACCAGAAATCGAAACAAGCTCGGCAAAGGTGGTCGGTTTGGTCAGTTCCAGAATTCCCCGGACAAAGGGCGTACCGAATTCTGGAATCCCGGCGGCCCCCGTAGTTTCTTTATAGAGCGTCGTATCCAGGCCTAAGGATTCACAGGACGAGAAGATTTTCATTGTCGCCTCATCGTTCATCGGAATCGTTGTCACATCAATGCCGGTAATGCGTTCGAGCATTTTCATGGCTGTCGGGTCAACGTGGCCCAGAATATCAAATTTCAGGATGTTGTCGTGAATCTGGTGGAAGTCGAAGTGGGTGGTTTTCCATTCCGCATAGGGGTTGTTGGCCGGATATTGCACCGGCGTAAAGTCATGGACATCCATATCCAGCGGCACAACAACGATGCCCCCTGGATGCTGGCCCGTTGTTCGTTTCACCCCGGCACATTCATTGGCCAGGTCTGTTCGTTTGTATTCAGAAAACGGCTGATATTCCAGACCCATTTCTTCTTCATAGCCTTTGACATATCCATAGGCGGTCTTTTCCTGGACGGTACCTACGGTTCCGGCGCGGAAGACGTGATCGTCACCAAAGATCGTCTTGGTAAAGGCATGGGCACTTGGCTGATAGTCACCGGAGAAGTTTAAGTCGATATCAGGAACCTTATCGCCATGGAAGCCTAAGAACGTTTCGAATGGGATATCCTGACCATCGCCTTTCATCGGTGTGCCGCATTCCGGACAGTTTTTATCCGGCAAGTCAAAACCAGAATGCACACTGCCATCGGTAATCCATTCCAGATGGTGGCATTTCGGGCACAGATAGTGTGGAGCAAGCGGGTTTACTTCGGTAATTCCTGACATCGTCGCAACAAAGGAGGAACCAACCGATCCTCGCGAACCAACCAGGTAGCCATCTTCGTTGGATTTTTTAACGAGCAGATGGGAGATGTAGTAAACCACATAGTAACCGGCACCGATGATCGCATCGAGCTCACGTTTCAGACGGGCTTCAACCGGTTCTGGCAGCGGATCTCCATATTTTTTCCGGGCAGTTTCATAACAGATATCCGAAAGCTTCTGGTCCGAGCCTTCAATATCAGGTGGATACAGTTTGTCCTTGATGGGCAGAAGGACTTCTGTCTGTTCAAACAGCTTGTTTGGATTTTCAAGCACGATTTCGCGCTTGGTGGCCTCATCGAGCCAGTCAAAAGCCGCTAACATTTCTCCAGTCGTCAACAGATGCTGATCTGGCGAAGAGCATTCTTTGCGCTGCTGGAAGTTTCGAAAATAGAGCGGATGGCGCGAGTTGCCGCTTGTCTTGGCGTTGATATACACATCGCGAACCCGTTTCTGCCGGGGTTCTACATAATGGCAGTCCCCCGAGGCAACGACCGGAACGCCGGCTTGTTTACCGGCATCCAGAATAAAGCGTAAAATCTGCTGGAGTTCCTGGACGGAGTGAACCGTCTGCATATCGAGCAGATGTTTATAGACCGCTAAAGGCTGAATTTCCAGGTAATCATAGAACTTCGCCGCTTCGACCAGTTCTTTTTCCGAACGGGTGTGGGCCAGATCGAAGATTTCGCCATTCTGGCACGATGAGCCAAACAACAGATTGCCTTTGGCATGGTACTCTTCGAGCACATTGCGCGGGATGATCGGTGTACCCGTTACGTTGGTTGAATTGGGGTTGTATTTGAGATAGGTCGTATGCGACAGGGTGACCAGTTCAAAGAGTTCCTTGAGTCCCTGTTTGTTTTTGGCAAAGACCGTAATGTGCTTACCATGGTTTTTGCGCAGAGCCGAGGAGTTATCGAGCTTGCTGATGGTTTCCAGAGTGGCGTCCGGTCCCCATTCGCGAAGCATATACAGGAAAACCTGCGAGAGAACTTCGGCATCGTAGTCGGCACGGTGCGCCCCTTCGCCATCATAGTCCACCTCATAATGGCGGCACACATTTCCTAATCGATAACTGCGCAGATCCATCATGGAATAGCTGGCCGGCAGCGTATCGATGACCGGGTTGGTAAACTCTTCCCGGCCGAGTTTTCTGGCGGCTGCGTTGAGCATGCCCACGTCGAAGGTCGCATTATGGGCAACCAGGATCGCATCGCCAACGAAGTCTTTGATGACATCAAACATCTCTTCAATCGGTTTTGCATCATCGACATCGGACTGCTGAATATGGGTCAGTTCCGAAATTGAAACCGGGATTTTCCGTTTCGGGTTAATAAAGAACTGCTTGCGGTCAATGATTTCACTTTCCTTCATCTTGACGGCACCAAATTCAATGATGTCATCCAGACGGTTGGAAAGACCTGTGGTTTCCAGGTCGAAGACCACATATTCGGCATCTTCCAGCTGTTGATCGCGCAGGTTGTAAACAATCTTGTATTCTGGCGAAACCATCGTCATTTCGCAGCCATACAACATCTTGAACTGACGCTCAGGGTCTTTTTTCTGCAAAGCTTCAATTTTGTGCTGGGCCATTGGGAACGCCTGCACGACGTTATGGTCGCAAAGACCAATGCCTTTCATGCCCCAGTCCCAGGCCTGCTGAATGAAGGATTCAATGCCGCACACGCCATCCATTTCAGAGAAGGTGGAGTGAACGTGCCATTCAATCCGTTTTTCGATTTCATCATCTTTGCGTTTAGGCTTGCGGGCCGGTTCGACTTTATTGAACTGCAGGACAATATTGCGCTTGTAGGTGTCGTAGCTGACATTGCCGGTGACGTGCAGATAATCGCCGACGCGGATTTCTTCCATCTGCTCCACCGTGAAATTACGGCGTTCAAATGTCTTGCACAGGATCGCTTCATCATCATCACTGATGTAAAGCTCCATCAGTTTGCGGCCAGAGCGGATTTCCTTGATTTCCACCGCGAACACACGGCCCGTGATGGTGACAAACTGCATGCCATCCACCAGATCGCGAATGGCAACTTCTTCAGCCTTCTTGCTGTTAAAAGAACCGGAACGGCCGCCACGATAGTTGTTTTCGGCTGGCTGGGGAGCGGCAGGTCTGGATGCATGCGGAACATAGCCTTCCGGTACAGGAGCAACTGGTCCGGGAATTTCGCCGGGATCCTCATACTGGCACATGACCTGCAAAGGCAGTCCATGCTCGGCCAGGCGCTGTTCCAGACGGTTGCGGTTTTCCAGCATCGCCTGATGGTTATCCGGGCGGGTGGTCGTATAAAGCAGGCTTTGAGCTCCGTTGAAAGTAGGATGGAGGCCCTTGAAGGCCTCCAGTTGGACATCCAGTGCACAGATCCGGTTCAGATAGGGCTCAACCAGCTCTAATGGGCAGTTGGCACTGGCGCAGTTTAAATTCAGATGAATATCGGTATGGAGCGCCAGGCGCAGCTCATGAATAACCCGTTCATAGTCTTCCAGCCGCAAAGGCGATGGAAGATCCCATTTCATATCCAGTTTCTGGCTTTTCGAATGGTAAATTGGTGTTTCTTTGAGCGTCGCATCACGCAGCAGTTCAAGAAGGTCGGCACTTAAGCAATCCGCAAGCAGGTCACTGATCGGCCGCGCCATTAAATCGCCAGCTTTCTAATGGCTTCGCGCGCAGCTTTCTGTTCGGCTTTCTTTTTGGTCGAGCTTTCGCCCACACCCATGCAGATGTCATCGAGGAAGACACCCATTTTGAAGGTTGGTGAGTTGCTTGGGCCGCTTTCATCAAGCAGACGATACTGGATAGTGCGTTTGTTATCGGTCTGCACGTATTCCTGCAGCTGGGTTTTATAGTCCGTTACATCTTCTGGTTTTTCAGCAGTAATCAACGGTTTCATGTACTCATCGAGAATTTTTGCGGCTGCATCATAGCCAAGATCCAGGTAGATCGCACCGATGCAGGCTTCAAAATGGTCAGCCAGAATGGATGGACGCATACGGCCGCCGCTTTTTTCTTCTCCGACGCCAAGACGCAGGAATTTATACCAGCCAAGCTGTTCGTTGAGTTTGGCCAGCGTCGATTCGCACACGGTCTGAGCACGGATAGTGGTCATTTTGCCTTCATGAAGTTTGGGCATTAATTTATAGAGGGCTGTGGCAGACCAGATCTGCAGCACAGCATCTCCGACAAATTCCAGACGTTCATTGTTATCGATGCCGGAATGGTGTTCATTGGCATAGGAAGAATGGGTGCACGCCTCGTAATACAGCTGAATATTGTCAGGCGTAAATCCTTTGCTTCGCAGCCAGTCGGTCAAAGTTTTCATTGTGTTTCCTCCTTGTTGGCATCTGCCTTGTGGGCAAACTGGGGTTGCAGAGCTTCAAATACACATGCTGGCACCATAAACTCGATGCTCTGGTTGTATTTGAGCAGTTCCCGGACATTGCTTGACGAAATCAGAGAATGTTCCGGTTTTCCAAGCAGAAACAGAGTCTCCATGCCCTGTTTCATTTCGGCATTGAGCCAGGCATTGTTGGCTTCTGGAAGATAGTCGCCCGCATTGCGCATCGAGCGAATCAATACCGTGCCACCAAGTTCTCTGGCTCTGGCAATGGTCAGACCATCACAGAGAGCCACCTCGACGTTGTCGAGATCTTCTGTCATGTCCTGAAGCCATGTAAGTTTCTGTTCGGTCGTAAACAGTCCATGTTTGGCCGAATTGGGACTGACCATGACAACCACGCGATCAAACAGTTTGCTTGCGCGTTCAATAATATCTTCATGGCCTTTGGTTGGCGGGTCAAATGATCCCGCAAATACCCCTGTACTCATTGTAAAGACCTTCCTTTCTAAAATTCGATCTGTTGCGTTTGTGTCTGCTGATTTTTTGAATTCTGCCAGGTTGAGCCACTTTGCAGGAAAAAGATCCAATATTTTATCGTGATCACGGAAAGTGTGGCAAGACTGCGAGGATACTGTAATCCCTTCAAAAAGCAATTGCTTGTGATTCCTGCATTTTTTATCGATTCAGCCGGTATTTTTTCAATATTTAAAACACTGTTCTGATTGATTTTGCTTCTCTAAACTTTTTCAAATGATTTTCCAATCCTCAAACAAAACCGAAAACCATCTTCCACCCGTGCACCAGATGGTCCAATTCAAAAATAGGGCTGAAAAAAAGCCGAATCCTCAGACTCAGCTTTCCTTCTCTATTTTATGACATTGTGCCCGACGATTCTATCCAGTGGCTGTCAGAATTCGTTTTGCACTCTGTTCTATATTTGATTCTTTGATTCAAGTTGGATTGAATTCATTCAACTGAACTTGTTGAACTGAATCCATCTGGACTTTGATTGTTTTACGCTTTCTTTCTGCGCGTCCTGCGCGTTGATTTTTTCTGGGCTGCGCCATTTTGAAGGCTGTGGTATTCATCCATTGCCGCTCTGCTTTTATGCTCGATATCCTGCAGCATTTCAATGCGCGGTCGTATGGCCGCAATTCGCGCCTGAGCAATTCCAAGAGCAAAGCATACCGCAAGCAGCGAAGATCCACCCGCTGAAATTAACAGCAGCGGTACACCCGTCATTGGAAGCAGGGTGCTGACGCCGCCCACGTTGATAATAAAGTGGAGCATGAAATAGGCCGCTGTACACGTAAAGAGCACTTTGTCCGCGCCTTCTTTGACATGTAACGCCCAATATAACAGTCTCCACACCAGCAGACCATATAAGACAACAATGGCACCCAATCCAAGAATGCCAGTTTCTTCAATCACGATGGCCAGAATGTAGTCAGATTCTGCCTGGGTTAAAAAGCCGTATTTTCGAACCGAACTGCCAAATCCCTGACCAAACAGGCCGCCATCGGCAATGCCATACAAGGCGTTGGCCGGCTGATAGCCCTCATCATGAATGCTGAGGTACGGATTTTTCATATTGGCAATTCGAACCGCAATATGACGAACCAGTGGAACATCACTGAACCATTCAGTAAACCAGTCCGTGACATAGACACCGATCACAAACAGGATCACTGCCACCAGAAAGAACACCAGCAGCCAGTGCTGCCAGCCTTTCAGCCTTTTAGAACTTGGCACCATGATGCCAACAAACCCGATTCCCAGCGTAATAATCAACGATCCAAAGTCTTTTTGCAGACCGCCGACAAAGACGACTGAACAGAGCATCAGCACAAGTGGAATCGAAAAGACATGAATGAAGTTCTGTTTCTCTTTGGGCAGATCCTTCATATTATGAATGGACAGCGCCAGCATCAAGATCAATAAGGGCTTACCAAATTCGGAAGGCTGAATGGTCGCAATTCCCAGGGAGATCCAGGCTTTCGAACCATTGACGTCAATTCCAGCCACTGCCGTGTAGACCAGAAGGGCAAGGTAGCCTGCCACCAGAATCCATTGAATGGCGCGGTTGATTTTTCGGTAATTAAAGATGCGGGAAAGAATACAATAGGCAACCCATCCCATACCGCAGAAAATGCCCTGTCGGGCAATGCCAATATACATGTCCCGGACATGGCCGACGGTTGTTCCCAGGTTGGTTGAGATGACCATTGCGGATCCAAAAATCATCAGACAGACCATGGACAGGGTGATGTACCTGTCGGTTCCAGCTTTCGGGATCACCCAGCACCTGAGCCATTCCCCAAAAGAGCGTTTTTCTGCTTTTTTCTGTTTTTTTGCCGAAGCTTGCAAGAAATCATCACCCCCTGAATTCTCCTTATTCTATCACATCCATCTGCAGGCTTTGTGCCGCCTTTCGTCAGCGTTTGAAACCGACTGACAAAACCATTAGAATAGGCATGATACAGGTCTTTCCTTTCTGAATCCGTGATCCAGTTTTCTGGGTCTTCACTCAGAAAATTCTGACCTGTCCTTCAAGGGTATATCTTAAGCAGATGATGATGCAATCTTTTTCTTTCTGGTCCGGCTGTTTTGGACCAGGAAGTCTCTGCCTGAGGGCAAACGATCAGCAGATCAAATCCGCGCAGGCAAGACCATAAGCGTTCATGGAAGCTGAACGTTTCGCATCCAAATTCTGAAGAGATCCCTTTGACGAATAAACAACCAGTAAACAGGAGTCGATTACCATGGAACTTTCCAATGAAAATATTATTTTTGATACCGATCCACGCATTCGTCAGTCTAGTGCGAATGTTCCTCTGCCTTTAAATGCAGAGGATAAAGAACTGTTACAGGCCCTGTATCAGTACGTTAAAGACAGCCAGGATGACGAGCTGTGCGAAAAGCGCAACCTTTCACCAGCAGTGGGCATTGCCTCCATTCAGGTAGGCATCCCGAAAAAACTTTTAGCCGTTGTCGTTCCGATGGAAGATGGCACAACGAAAGAATACGCTCTGGCCAATCCAAAAATTATTTCCAAGAGCGTTCGCAAAGCCTATCTGCCAGGCGGTGAGGGTTGTCTGAGTGTTCCCGATCCTCATGAAGGACCGGTTGTCCGTTCCAACCACATCAAAGTGCGCGCCTATGATCTGTTAACTGATCAGAACGTTGTCATTGAAGAAACCGGCTATCCGGCAATTGTCCTCCAGCATGAAATTGACCATCTTTCCGGGATTCTCTTTTATGACCGGATCGTTGATCAGGTAACCGATGACATGATTGCGGTCGAATAAGACAGAAATCAAACGATCTCAAGAATGTAAGACTGGAATCGCGGCTCAATTGAGCCGCTTTTTTCTTTGAGACGTTCGAACATGGTAGAATAAATGCAATATGAAGACACCTTGTTCTGTCTCAATTGCGATGGATCCCCCTCTATTTTGAAAGCAGCCGGCTTCAATCATATTTCAGGCCGGTTTTATTACGAATACATGAATCTCTGTTCCCTTTGTTCTTTCTGTTCTTTTGCGTCTGACTGCCTATGGAACAGGTTTTCCGGATTTTACAGTCTGAATCGGGGAGATTCCATCTTGTTCGAATAAGAAAGGATGAAAGTTGTATTGCCTACAATGAATACCAATCAGAATACCAACCCCTCAACTCATAAAGAAAAGAATTCCAATTTTCACAAAACTGTCCGTCCGCCACAGCGTATTTCCTCAAACAGTGCCGCCAACAAGACCAAAGTGCTTGATGGCGATACACAGATTTATGCCCTGGGCGGTTTAGGCGAAGTCGGCAAGAACATGTACTGCTACGAACATGGCAACGAAATTGCCATTGTCGACTGCGGCGTGCTCTTTCCTGATGATGAATTGCTTGGCGTCGATTACGTCATTCCGGATTACCACCATCTGATTCGCTGCAACAACAAGCGTAAGATTCTGGTTATTACCCATGGTCATGAAGACCATATCGGCGGAATCCCGTTTCTGTTAAAACAGGTCAATATCGATGCCATTTATGCACCCCGCTTTGCGAAAGCTTTAATTGAAAAGAAACTGGCTGAGCATAAAGACGCTCCCAAAGTTCCAATTATTGAAATCAATGAAGATTCGGCTGTTAAAACCAAATACTTCAACATTGGCTTTTTCAACACGATCCACTCCATTCCAGATTCGTTAGGTGTATTGATCAACACACCAAACGGTTCAATCGTTCATACCGGTGACTTCAAATTCGACCTGACACCAGTCGGCCAGAACGCGGATTACCAGAAAATGGCCTACATCGGGGCACTCAAACCCGATCTGCTCATGTCCGATTCCACCAACTCCGGTGTGGAAGGCTTCTCGATTTCCGAAAAAGATGTGGCCAGAGAAATTCTGCAGATCATGAAAAACTCCAAAGACCGCATCATCATTGCGACCTTTGCTTCCAACGTTTATCGTGTGGCGCAGATTATCGATGCTGCCATTCAGACCGGCCGTAAGGTTGCCGTCTTTGGCCGCTCTATGGAAAACGTCGTGGAAATCGGCCGCAAGATGGGCGTTATTAAAATCAAAAACTCCGATCTGCTTTCTCCGGAAGAACTGCGTTCTACCCCGGATGATAAAGTCTGCATTTTGTGCACCGGCAGCCAGGGTGAGCCTTTAGCCGCCTTAAGCCGTATTGTTAACGGCACCCATCGGTTTATTCACCTCAAACCAACCGATACCGTTGTCTTCTCATCCAACCCGATTCCGGGCAACGATGCTTCTGTCAACAAGATCGTCGATAAACTGTTCCGCTCTGGCGCCACAGTTTTAAACAAATCCATCCTGAACAACCTGCACACCACTGGTCATGCCTCCAAACAGGAGCAGAAACTGATGATGCAGCTGATCAAACCGAAATACTTCATGCCAATCCATGGCGAACACAAGATGCTCATGCAGCATCGTCAGAGCGCGATGGAACTGGGTATTCCAAAAGAAAATATCTTTGTGTGTGCCAATGGCGACGTGCTGTTGCTGCGCAATCATGAAGTCATTCAGTCTGACTGGCGTTATCAGGGTGATGATATTTATGTGGATGGCAACGATATTTCCGGTCTGTCCACTGCGGTCTTAAAAGACCGTCGGATTCTGGCCGATAATGGTATGGTTGCGGTCATTGTTCCAATTGACTCTTCGACCAACTCCCTGCTCAGTCGGCCGGTCATCGTCAGCCGCGGCTTTGTCTTCTTAAAAGACTCCCAGGCCCTGATCAAAGAAGCCGAGTTCATTATCGCCAACGCTCTTCAGAATAAGATGAAGGAAAGAACGACTTTCGCAGATATCAAAAACTGCATCCGTTCCTCCCTCGAACCTTATCTCTACAAAAAGACGCACCGTAACCCGATCGTTATTCCGGTCATCCTGAACTCCCGCAAGGCCATGGAAGAAATTGCCGCCCAGCACCGCCTGCGCACGCAGAACCGCCGGCAGAACCATCGCCCAAATAACCGAAACTACAACAACCACCGTGATCATCACGATCACAACAACAATGGCAGCGCAAGTCATTCAAACAGCGCTGACAATACCCCTTCTGAAGAATAGCCCAAAGCGCCCGCAGTGCATGCGGGCCTTTTTTCAGCCCTGGTCTGGTCGGCAGGGACAGCTTCATCCTGACTGCCTGCTGCTCAGGCCAAAAGAAGCTGCTCCGGTTTGCTTTCATTCCAGCAAGTTTTCTTACGCCGGTTTGGAATCATGCATGAATGTTCTATAATTGATAAATTGAAAAGATTTGGCTTAGAGATACAGGCTTGTGGCTTAAAATCAAGCCATAAGATGTAACTCATACCATAAGAAAGGAGTGAGAGGGATGTCTCGTCTTCCACGCTGGCAGAAAGTCCTGATGATTTTCCTTGGCATAGTGACCGTGCTGATGCTTTGCTTTGATGTCACCTTGTATCGGGCCTTTTTCTATAACCCTCAACACATTACTACCCGCTACGAGACCATTTCGAGCCCGCTCATTCCCGAATCGATGGATCAGGTCTCCATGGTCTTTCTGACCGATATTGAATACGATGAAGCAACCGATCCCAAAGGAAAAATGGATGACCTCTTCACTCAGGTTCAGAAACTCAATCCAGATGTTCTGTTGTTTGGCGGCGACTTGTTTTCAGCCAATGCTGAACTGACCGATGATGTCCGCGAGAAGATGGTCAACTGGATTTCCTCTGTCAGTGCCCCGCTTGGAAAATTCGGAGTCTTTGGCGAACAGGATCTGGTGGGTGAAAACCACAGGCTGATTGTCGAAGATGTTTACCGCAAATCCCAGGTCGAACTGCTCAACAACCGCTCCGTGCTGCTGGCCAATCAATCCCCCAATGGCATCCGGTTAGGCGGATTTGATGTCTTTGCGGATGCGCTGGCTCTTAAAGACAGTTTTCTCAATGAACAGTTCAGTCTGCTTTTATCGCACTATCCCGATAACCTGCTTGCGGCAGATCAGAATGGGCTCAATGCCAACTATGCCCTGTGCGGCAACTCCCATGGCTCCCAAATCGACTGGCCAATTCTTGGCGGCTATAAAATCTTTAATGGCAGCCGGGAGATCAACCGCAATCATCTGCAGCAGTTAAACTTCCCCTACCTGATTTCCAATGGTATCGGCTGCATCGATGTTCAGGCCAGACTCAATTCTCCAGTCGAGATTGTCTATCTGACTTTGTGTCACACCAATTCTTAGTGCAATTTAAAGACCAGGCGGCTTGTTGAGGCTGCCTGGTCTTTCTATCTCCATAAAACAAATATCGTGTCTTCTCCAACATCTTTTCCAGAGATGCATTGGAAACTGCTTGGTTGATGTTCGATCGATCCTGAGATCATCTGCTCCGATTCATTTTGCCCGTCAAGCCCCTGCAAATAAATAAGATGCTGAACTGACTGAGCACTCAGATTGCTTTGGCAGGTGAAATTCAGTAAGTAAAAATCAAACTGACGCAGGAGGCAATCTCATGAATCTCAATCGAAAGGCAATTTTCTCCACCTTTATGGCAGCGTTACTCTTTGGGGGATGCACGACAAATATCACCATCAACGAAGAAAACAAAGATCAGTCCAGGACACAGGAAGAAACAAATACCGAATCCAGAAGGACTGAAACAGGCAGTTCGGATCAGAGCAGTAAAAGCGAAAGCAAAAGTGAAAGTACAAATGAAAGTACAGATGAAAGTACAGATAGTTCAAAATCCGATAGCAGCACCACGGCTGCAGCATTGGATGGATTTGGTCAAAAGATCTTTGCGGCTTTTGAAAGCGCCGGATACCAGCCAGAGGATCTATCTGTGAAGCAGCTGCCAAATGGAAATATCGAAACAATGTTTAAAGCCCATAGTGCTGGTTATCCGCTGACCATCTATGCCACAGATACGGTCACTGCTGAACTTGCCGAAAAAACATTTGCGGCCAATCTTGCACAGATTCAGCAATACAATCCAACCTATTCCGTCATGGAACAGGGAGTCGATGGCAATAAGACTGTCGAAGTTGTCCGTGACAATATGCACAATACAAACTTTGTCATTGCGATGAACAAAGACACTCCATGCACTCTTTACATCATTGACCAGACCCCAGAGCAGCTCGAACCCGTTCTGAATCTACTGAACAAAGCCGGATTTCCTTTGGCCCAATAGTTCCCACTGCTTATCATCCTGACAGCCATAATTTTTGGTCCACGGTTTGTCATTCCTTATATTCATTTATCCATTGATCTACAGAGCCGATCCTGTCGGCTCATTTCTCATTTCTGTTGATCTGTTCAGCCATTAAAAACATCCAGGCCTGCCAATCCTGACACAGGTCAATCTGCTTCTAAAAGAAAACAACTCATGGAATCAATGTCCCTGAAATAGGGACGCATTCAGCCATGAGCTGTTTTACAGTTGATCAGACCCGTTCCCTTTCGTCAAAATAAGATCCATTTTTCTGCGAGCAGCCTCTTCTTCACAGCGACTCCCTGAAGAGTGGTGCAAAAAGAAACCGTTACCAGTTTTATTTTTGGCGGGCGTCCAATAAGGAAAAAAACGTATGGGTTTGCCAAAAGACCCGGACTTTTCTATCATGAATCTGTCACGACAGGGGTGCTGCTTTCGTGCAGCTGAGAAAAACACCCTTTGAACCTGATCTAGTTCGAACTAGCGTAGGAAGTCGAAAGATGAACTGCGCCTCTTTCCATGGAGGTATTTTTTTATGACAACTCAGAACGTCAAAACAAAATTGACGACCAAGGATGTAGCGTATGTGGCTATGTATCTGGCTTTGTTCTATGTCCTTGATTTTTTAAGCAACAGTCTGCCGCTCTTTCGGATGCCAAACGGCGGAACGTTAGGACTTGGTACGATTGCACTGCTGCTGGCAAGTTATCAGTTAGGCTGGAAACTGGGCCTGATGACTTCCCTTTTATCCATTTTGCTTCAGTTCATGACCGGACAGATGTATCTGCTGGGCTTTACACAGTTCTTGTTAGACTATTTCTTTGCGTTTGGCGCCTATGGTCTGGCCTGCTTGTTCCCCAACTATAAATATTTCTATTCCGGCGTTCTGATCACCAACCTGATTCGATTTATCTCATCGACCATCAGCGGCGTTATTTTCTATGGCGTTGATCTGTGGGGATCCATTGTCTACCAGGCAACCTATCTGATTCCAACAACCATTGTCGGTCTGATTCTGGTTCCACTTCTGATCAAGGCAATGGGTCCACGCTTTTTCAAAAACGTTTCCCATAAATAATCGGAAACGAATTCATCAAAGACAAAGAGAAGAAAAAAGAAAAGGATTAGGAAAACTCATTCAATTGTCGTGCACGGAAGGCTTCGGCCTTCCTTTTCTTTATCCATTTCTTCCAGGCCCATTTCGTTTGTTATCCGTTTTGTTCTTGATGCAGTTCAGCCTGCCTGCAATGCTACAATGAAGTCATCAATGCAATTTCAATGTATCGTCTTATTCAAGGAGGAAATATGACCAGAACGATTAAACTCTGGTGGCTGGCTTCCGGAATCATGGCGATCCTGTTTGGATTCACCTGTCTGATGGACTACCTTCATCATTATGCCAGCCATGTCGTCACCAACTCGGCCCCATATTGGGCTTTTGTCGTGGTCCGGGCGATTGAATTTCTGATTCCTGCTGCGATTTTTGCCCTGATTGCCCTGTATCTGATGTACCGCCATCATAAGAAGAAAGAGGCCAAAAAGTCCCATGCACTCCATTCGAATTAAATCCATGGCCCAGGCTCACTATCCGGATCTGGAAGCCATGTACGAAAATCCGTTACTTGAACCTTGTTCTTTAAAGATCGGTCAGGAATGGATCAGTCATGACGGCACCATGCCGCAGGGGTTTTGCCCGAGTGCCTGGCAGAGTCTCTATCCTTATATTTTTGCTCTGGCAAGTGGGGCAGATGGCCTTTATGATGACTGGATGAAAAAGCCCGGTACAGCAATGGTCAGCTGTTCCGATGGATTTCGGCCGATGAGTTTCTATCTTGAACGAATTGAACCCGATCAGGCAGAGCATTCTGATCTTTCCAGATAATCGAAAGCTGCAGATGCCCAAAAGCATTCGACAGAAAACCTGCAGGCCGCTCAATCAGGCGGGCCATTCATCCTGCCGCCCTCTTTCGCTTTTCAGAATTCTCACATTCAGGCCTGTAATCAGGCCTTTTTTCTTTTTCAGACTGGGTTTTCAATCCTGGTCAACTTTACTTCAAGGGCCAAGCGAAAATTCTGACCAGTTTTGTACCAAGCCCCTTCAGGGGCAAATCTGATTTCCGAGTTTCTTTTCAATTC
>LinusII_BA0109CM-p1__coassemble_1170_pt1 | contig 29108 bp, 24 predicted proteins | sample LinusII_BA0109CM-p1__metabat2_low_PE_034 | metagenome-assembled genome bin LinusII_BA0109CM-p1
AAACAAGATGACAAAGTATAGAAATTCGACGGAAAAAGAGTTGATTAAAGATTAAGCGGTCGATTTTACCTTCTTATTAACCGGAAATTTACTAAAACATCGACAATTTTTCAGATTCTTTTAATCTTTTGTAGTATTTCTCAAAACCATAGGCCATAATAATTCGGGTTAACTTTCGATTTCAGCGAGCATAGAAGATGCGCTTCGAATTGAGATACGATATTCAGGCATTCGTAAGCCCTTTTTCTTCGCCTTGCAGAGCTAAACCAACTTTCGCTTTTTCTTATGGGAAAAATCCGCTCTGTGATGGGATATGGATTGCAGAAGTTATGTCATTTTTGGGTAAAACTACCATGGATTATGGGCCGAAATTGATTTTAATGGGATGCCTGCCTAAAATTGAATCGATTGTAACTGAAAGGAAGAAGAGTATGTCACTTTTATTAGGGCCAATGTGTCAGCACATTCCTGGTAAAAAAGGTTTGACAGATCACAGTGACGTGAAGAGACTCATGCCAGCTAAAGAGGTTTATATTCCTCTGTTTGCCGGCAATAATTCTCAGATCGAACTGCTGGTTTCTGAAGGCGATCATGTCTTTATCGGCACCCGCCTTGCCAATACCAAATCCGCCTTCCCGGTACCTCTGTACTCCAGCGTATCCGGAACGGTTAAAGGAGTTACCAAACGTCCGCACAACAGCCTAAAACCACAGCAGCACCTGGTCATCGAACTCGATGAGCAGCAGGAAGCCATTCAGGCTTTTCCACCAATGGACTGGCACAATGCAAGCCATGATGAACTGGTTGAATTCGTGAAAGAATCCGGAATCATCGGTCAGGGTGGTGCAGGCTTTCCAACTTACGTAAAGTATCAGAAAGTTGAAAACATCAACACTCTGGTCATCAATGCCGTTGAATGTGAGCCTTACATTACAGCGGACTACAAATGTGTCATGGACTATCCCGAACAGTTTGTCCATGGTGTCCGTATTCTGCAGAAAATGGCTGAAGTGGATACCGTTCTGATCGGTGTAAAGAAGACACACCCAGATCTGATTAATGCCATCCGCGAAGAAATCAGCCGCGAACATGCAGCGGGCATTGAAGTCCGTGAAGTTCCGGATGTTTACCCAATGGGTGGTGAACGGACTCTGATCCGTACCCTGCTCAAGCGGGAATACAAACGTCTGCCTGGCGAATGCGGCGTCATTGTCAACAATGCCAACACAGCCATTCTGGTTGCCCGTGCCTTTGAAATGGGACAGGCCCAGGCCAAGAAATATGTCACCTTCTCCGGTGAAGGACTGAAGTATCCAACCAACGTTCTGGTTCCAGTTGGCATGTCGGTAGCGGAAATCATCCAGCAGATCGGCGGCTTTGTTGAAAAACAGGAAAGCCTCAAGCTGATTGCCGGTGGTCCGATGATGGGTAAAACCATGGTCAGCGACCAGATCGTAATCGACCGTGCCATGAACGCCATCACCGTTCTGAAAAACCACGATGAAGAAGAAATGACGTGCATGCGCTGCGGCAACTGTACGCAGCACTGCCCGATCGGTCTGCAGCCGGTTCGTATTGCCAATGCGGTGAAGATGAACGATGCAGAAGAAATGGAAAAACGTGGTGCCATGCAGTGTATCGAATGCGGTCTTTGCACTTACGTCTGCCCAAGCCACATTCAGGTCACTGAAAATGTTCGAAAAGCTAAACGGACATTAATGATGAAGGCCAGAAAGAAGTAGGAGGGAACTTGAAATGAAATTTGCCTTTCATGTAAGCCCGAACCTTCAAAGTAAGCATTCCACGCAGATGATTATGCGGGATCTGACCATCGGTCTTTTGATTGTGTTCGCAGCTTCTGTTATTTATTACTTCACAGCCTGGGGCGCTGCCTATGGTCTGCAGGCCCTGCTGCTGCTTGTATGCTCTTTGATTACGACTTTTGTATGCGAAGCCGTTTTTGCAAAAGTTAAAAAACAGGACATCAAATCGACCATCACCCATTCCTTTGGCTGGGTGACTTCCATCATCCTCGTTATGATGTGCCCGATTTCCATCCCTCCTTATGCCATCATCGTTGCAACCTTCTTTGCGATTGCGATCGGTCGTCTGGTATTTGGTGGATTTGGCTTTAACATTTTCAACCCGGCTGCTGTCGGAAGAGCCGTTATCTTCGCTTCCTTTTCCGGAGTGACAACAAACCTGGTTACTTCCGCTACTCCAACTGGCGTTCTGGCTTCCACATTCAGCTGGATGCCGGGAACAGAAGCAGCCCTGCAGTCTTACCTGGATTATTGCGGCGGCTGGGGCAGCCTGCTTTTAGGCACTTACCCGGGCGCGATCGGTGAAACATTCAGTCTGCTGATCATCCTCGTTGGTATTTTCCTGGTTGTACGCAAAGTCATTGACTGGCGTATTCCTGTGTTCTACTTAGGAACAATTTTCGTAATCACTTTTGTGATCGCCATTCTGGAAGGCGTAGAATCTTACCACGGTATTCCAGGCTGGTTATGGTATCCTGCACTGCACCTGTTAACTGGCGGTGTCATTTTCGGCGGCGTATTCATGTTAACGGACCCGGTGACCGCGCCAACGGTTCCATCTGGACGAATCTTCTTTGCGATGTGTGCAGCTGCCCTCACCGTTCTGATCCGTTTAAAAGGAAACCTGCCAGAAGGATGCTTATACTCCATCCTGATCATGAACACCTTCACACCAATGATTGAATCCGCTCTCGATCGTCCTCAGCTCGAGCAGATGAAGAAAGCCTGGATCATGATTGGTTGTGCTGCCGTTCTGTCCCTTTGTGTTTCTTTCTACGCAGCAACGACTGTACGTCGTGTCAATGCGCCAAGAACCATTGAAAAAACTGCTCTGGTAAGCCAGACAGTTGTTGAGGAGGTGCTGTAATGAATAAGCAGAGTCCTCTCTACCTTGCAATTTTCTTAGCCATTGTTGCTGCCATTGCCGGCGGCGCTCTGTATGCTGCCAACAGTGCAACGGCTCCAATTATTGCAGCCAATGAAGAAAAAGCTGAAAAAGCTTCCTTACTGGAAATGTATCCAGATGCCAGCATCGATGATTTCGTATCCGTTGATGCTTCCGACATTACCCCGGATCATCCATTCGTGGATAAAGTCTACAAATATGGCGATAACGTAGTTGTCTTCAAATGTTCCGTTTCCGGTTATGACGGTGGTACCGTCTTCCTGGTTGGAATTGATGCAGCCAACGATCTTGTCGATGGATTCAAAGCCATTTCGAACGCGGATACCAAAGGCATTGGTTCCAGAATTACCGAACCTGAATTCGCTGAATCTGTAATCGGCAAACAAGCCTCTGGACAGCTGGATACCATCTCTGGCGCGACTTACACGTCCACACCTGTTGTTCAGGCAATCAACGAATGTGCAGTCATTGCCACCGAAATTGACTAAGGAGAACCCTGATGAACCGAATGCAAAACTTCAAAAACGGTCTGATCAAGGATAATCCTGTTTTCGGACTGTATTTAGGTCTGTGCTCGACACTGGCCATTACCACTTCGATCAATAACGCCATCGGTATGGGCGTTGCGGTTATCGCCGTTCTGATTTTGTCTAACATGATCATTTCTGCGATCCGTAAACTGGTACCGGATGATATCCGTATTCCAGTCTATATCGTAATTATTGCCACTCTGGTTAAGATCATTCAGATGCTGATTCAGGCTTATGCTCCAGCTCTGAACTCTTCGCTGGGTGTATTTATTCCTCTGATTGTTGTTAACTGTATCATCCTGGGTCGTGCTGAAGCCTTTGCCAGCAAAAACGGTGTTCTGGATTCCGCACTGGATGGTCTTGGCATGGGTCTTGGCTACCTGTTAGCCGTTCTGGCCATGTCCTTAATCCGTCAGATTCTGTCGACTGGTGTTCTGTCCATGACAAACCCATTCAACGAAGCTCAGGTTCTGTTCAGCCTGCGTCTGATCCCGGATAACTACACGATCTCCATGTTCAGTGCTCCACTGGGCGCGTTCATGACGTTCGCATTCCTGGCAGCAGCTTTAACTGCCTACAAGAACAACATCCATAAAAAGGAAGAAGAAGCTGCCAAGGCAGCAAAAATTGAAGCAGCCAAAGCCGCTAAAGCTGCTAAGGAGGCCGCTTAATGTTTGGTGAACTCGTTACGCTGTTAATCACATCTGTTCTGCTGAATAACGCCGTACTCAACCAGTTCTTAGGTCTGTGCCCATTCATGGGTGTATCCCGTAAGAAATCCAGTGCTCTGGGTATGGGCATGGCTGTTGTCTTCGTTATCGTTGCAGCAGGTCTGGTTACCTATGCTCTGTACTACCTTGTCCTGGTTCCATTAAAACTGGAATTCATGGACTTAGTTACTTTCATTCTGGTTATCGCCTCGCTTGTACAGCTGACTGAAATGTTCTTAAAGAAATCTTCTCCAGCCCTGTACAAATCGTTAGGTGTATACCTGCCATTGATCACAACCAACTGCGTTGTATTAAACGTCTGCCTGGTTAACATCTCCAACGGTTATGACTTTGCTCATATGCTCGTTTACACCATCGGTACTCCACTTGGCTTCGCTCTGGTTCTGTACATCTTCTCGTCCATTCGTGAACGTCTTGAAGTTGCCAACGTACCAGCAAGCTTCAAAGGCAACCCAGTTGCTCTGGTTGTTGCCGGACTGATGGCAATGGCATTCTCCGGACTGGCTGGAATCATTTAATGGATTTGACCCGTCTGATTCTGGCGATCCTGTTCTTTGGAGCGCTGGTGGGAATTTATATTTTCCTGTTTCTCAAAAACAGACGCACCCCCAAACCAGAGGGATGCGAAAACCTGAAGGCGGATTGTGACGGCTGTAAAGATATTTACTGCCCGAACCATCCAAAACAAGAAAGTTGAGGTAGACAGAATGCTGAGCGCAATTCTGATGATGTTAGTCCTTGGCGCACTGCTTGGTGCCGGCCTTGGAATTGCTGCGAAAGTCTTCCATGTTGAACCGGACAACCGTGTCGATTACGTCGCTACTCATCTGCCAGGCTACAACTGTGGTGGATGCGGCTATCCTGGATGCTCTGGTTTTGCTGATGCCCTTGTCAGTGGTGACACTGACTCATGGCAATGCAAACCTTGCAAACCAGATGCTAAAGCCGATATTATCGACTACCTGAAAAAAACACCGGGTCCGGATGGAAAGACCATTACCGTAAGACCATAAACCCGAGAACTGACAAGCTTTCAAAGCTGGCTGATGCCCTTTGAAAGCTTTTTTATTGTCCAAAATTGTTTGTCGTTGCCTCGCCTGACCATGTCGCTTACGATAGGGCTGGAATGAGTCATATTCAAAAATGAAAAGTACCCCTGGTTGAAATGAAATATCCCCCATATTTGAAACGTAAAGGATACTGAAGGGGATCTGAAGGATACCCCATGTCAAGGACAAAAAGAGCTGAGAAAAAGAGGCTGAAAAAAGAGATCTGCAGGAAACGAAGGATCAGTTAGTGATATAACTCTTAGAGAAGGCGCAGAAGACCAAGGAGGAGTCAGAATGCTGAAAGCAGGAATTACCATGCAGGGAACTCTGCATGAACAATATGGAGTCAAAAACCAGGATGCAATCCGGATTTTTGATGCAGCCGGATTTACAGGGGTGATTGCCTGTGATGGCGTTTCACTCAAATCAGACTGGACCTTTTCAAACAGTGAACTGGCCGCAGCTTTAGTCAGCAAAGCTTCTGAGGCTTTTCTGGAAAACAAGCTTGAGGAAAACCTGGATCCAGATCATGTGTGCGACCAGATCCGGGATGCCTTTCTGTTTTCGCTGGCCGTCTTAAAGGATGCTCTTGAAAAAGCCGAGATTCCGTTTTTCGATTGTCAGACCACACTGATTATTGCCTTATACAAAGATGGCCTGCTGTATGGCGGAATTGCCGGGGATGGCGGCATCCTCTATCAGACCAAACAGCACAATTCAGGAACGATGATTACCCGCCTGAAATCTTCTTCGAGCGTTTATCCAATTGGCGATACCCAAGAGTGGCGTTTCTTTATGGGTGGATCGAAAGAAGATCCGGTTGTCCGTTTTCTGGTGGCTACCGATGGCGTCTTTGATCAGCTCATTGTTCCGTATGATGGCATGCCGGCTGGCAATTATGCCCTCATTGACAAACTGTTCTCCATTGAAACTATTCCGGAAGACGAACAGGGCCAGTGGCTGCAGGAACAGATTGAAGCTTTAGAAGGCCATGATGATAAGACCGTTGCGATTATCATTGATACAGATCGGGAAGTAAGTGAGCAGGATCAGGATGCTGATTCCAAGGAAGATGATTCCAAAGAAGGTGAATTGACCAATGCCAAGGAAGGGGATCAGACTCAGTCGGAGGATTCAAAAGAAGCTGATAGGAGTGAGCCAGAAGTAAGGGGGCCCGAATCGGAAGAATCAGATCAAGCGGCTGATCAGTAAGACGGACCAGAAAGTTCAGACAGAAAAAATTCTGAAGGGAAGACCGCTGAAACAGAAGCTTCGGATACAGAAGACATAGCCAGTAAAGCAAAGGAAAAGACAGAAAACAGCCTGGCTGAATTGAAAATTATTGTCGTCGGTCATCAATTCTGCCGCATTTAATGATTTAAAAATTGCGAAAACAAAGCGAAAACCCGCATTCCTAAGCCAAGTGTATGGCGAAAAATGCGGGTTCTTTTCTTTTTCTTTCAGAAAGCTCTATAATATATCGATCAGGCGCCTGTAAGCTACCAAAATGGCGCAAAAAAAAATAAAAGACTGGAGAGGAAACAATGAGTTACTTGAGTTTTAACGATATTGTAGCACATATGAAGAACTATGGATTTGTATACCAGGGTTCTGAAATTTATGGCGGCCTTGCCAACACTTGGGATTTCGGTCCTCTTGGCATTGAGCTGAAAAACAACATTAAAAATGCCTGGTGGAAGAGATTCATCCAGGAACAGCCTGAAAACGTCGGCATCCAGAGTGCGATTCTGATGAATCCACAGGTCTGGGTGGCTTCTGGCCATGTCGGCGGTTTTTCTGACCCGCTGATGGACTGCAAAGAATGCAAAACCAGATTCCGTGCTGACACTTTAATTGAAGACGCAACCAATGGGGAAGTCGTACCTGCCGGCTGGTCCAACAAGGAAATGGAAACTTACATTGACGAGCATGATATCGTCTGCCCAAACTGCGGTAAGAAAAACTTCACTCCAATCCGTCAGTTCAACCTGATGTTCAAAACCTTCCAGGGTGTTACTGAAGATGCGAAAAACGAAATCTACCTGCGTCCAGAAACTGCTCAGGGTATTTTCGTCAACTTTAAAAACGTACAGCGCACCATGCGTAAAAAACTGCCATTTGGTGTCGGCCAGATTGGTAAATCTTTCCGTAACGAAATCACTCCTGGCAACTTCATTTTCAGAACCCGTGAATTCGAGCAGATGGAACTGGAATTCTTCTGCAAACCAGGAACCGATTTAGAATGGTTCAAAAAACTGGAAGGCATGTGCGAACAGTTCTTATATGACCTGGGTCTGCACCAAGACCGTCTGCGTTTAAGAGCCCATGAACAGGAAGAACTGGCTCACTATTCCAATGCAACAACCGACATTGAATACCTGTTTGGCGATCCAATCGGCTGGGGCGAACTATGGGGTATTGCTGACCGCACGGACTTTGACCTGAACGCTCACCAGAAAACTTCTAAACAGTCTCTGGAATACTTCGATCAGGAAACCAACTCCAAATACATTCCATATGTCATCGAACCATCCGTTGGTGTTGAACGTCTGATTCTTGCTGTCATGTCTCAGGCTCTTGAAGAAGAAAAAATCAGCGACAAGGATACCCGCACCGTTTTACGTCTGCACCCATACCTTGCTCCATATAAAGCTGCCATTCTGCCTTTAAGCAAAAAACTGTCTGAACCAGCTGAAGCCCTGTATCGTTCTTTAGCAAAATCCTTCAACGTAACTTACGATGATGCCCAGACTATCGGTAAACGTTATCGTCGTCAGGATGCCATTGGTACGCCATTCTGCATCACCGTTGACTTTGAAACAGAAAACGATGGCTGCGTAACTGTTCGTGAACGTGATTCTATGGAACAGGTTCGTCTGCCGATCACTGAACTTGAAAACTACCTGGCTGAACGTGTCAGCTTCCAGTAATTTGATTCGACTTGAAAACCAGTTTGTCGAATCAAAACATCTGGCAATTGAAGTAAAAAGGGGGTGCCAGGATGCGGATTCCTGAAGCAGATGTTCAGGCGATCAAGGAAAAAGCGGATATCGTTGAGATCATTTCGCAATATCTGCCCCTCGAAAAACAGGGAAAGGAGTATGTAGGGGTCTGTCCTTTCCATGATGACCACTCACCATCGATGCGCGTCTCCCCGGACAAGCAGATTTTTAAATGCTTTGCGTGCGGGGCAGGCGGCGACGCGATTGGCTTCGTTTCGAAATATGAAAAGATTTCGTTTGTCGATGCCGTCGCCAAAGTGGCCGCCAAGATTCACTATCCCTTACAGATTAAACAGGCAGCCCCGGCTGCCCCAAACCCAAACAAGCCACTCTACGATGCTCTGGATCTGTTTACCGCCTATGGCCGCTATGAGCTTGCCAGTAAAGACGGACAGGCAGCCAGAAACTATCTGGTTTCCCGTAAATTTAACAAACAGATTCTGGATACCTTCCAGATTGGCTATGCCCCATCGTTCAACATGGTCAGCGAGTATTTACAGGCTCGCTTTCCTGATCCAACCACACTGGAAAAAGTGGGACTGATTCAGGTTGGAACGGATCGGATTGTCCCTTGCTTTCATGACCGGATTCTCATTCCGATTCATGATGCCCAGGGCAATCCCGTCGGCTATACCGCCCGAATTGTTCCACCAAGCACCAATGGGGCAAAATATGTCAACACAAGCAACAGCGTGCTCTATCAGAAGAGCAACCTGATTTTCAACTATCATCGAGCTGCTAAAACAGCTCATAAAGCCGGCCGTGTCATCCTTTGTGAGGGAGCAATGGATGTACTGGGCCTGGCCAAAGCGGGCATTCCGGAGGGTATTGCCAACCTGGGAACGGCCTGCACCGATGAACAGTTGGACCTGATCGCAAGATTGCGTGTTCCGGTTGTGGTTTTCTACGATCAGGATGCTGCCGGACAAAAGGCAGCGTATAAATTTGGCCGCAAAGCAATGGCAGCGGGCATCCGCTTTTCCATCGTTTCGCAAAAGGAAGCCAAAGACCCGGATGATATTTTCATTCAGAAAGGTGCCGAAGCTGTCCATCAGGCCGTTGACAATACCGTTTCGTTTGCCCAGTTCTGTCTGGACTATCTTCAGACGGAATACAATCTGGACAACTATGAAGATAAAAAACAATATGCCAGGGAAATGGAGGGCATCATCCGCGCCTCGCTTGAGCAGTTTGAACAGCCTGTTCTTTTCAGTAAACTGCAGGAGCTGACTGGATTCAGCTTTGAAGCCAATCCAGCACCGAGGCGCTCGTATTCTTCCAAAAAGAGTCAGATGCGCCCTGCTGTTCCTTTGCAGACTCTCCCTGCCTCCCAAGGCCGGCTTCAGGCTGAAAAAGCCGTCCTGTGGTCCATGCTCAATGATGAAAACTATATCCGGCAATACCAGAATGAAGTTGGCGTGTTTGCCAACGAGGATTGCCAGAAACTGGCTTTATATATTCAAAGCGCCTATCAGAACCATCGGCAGATCGATCCGGTGGAACTGTTTTCGATTATTGAAGAAGAAAGCGTCCGCGGCTTACTAGCGGAACTTGCGGAGTGGCCGGATTATTCTGAGTCCACACATGGTCTGTTTTCAGAATCGGTCGTCAAAATTAAACATGAATTTATCAGTCATCAGATTGACGAGCTGAACAGGAAAATGAAAACTGTTCAGAACATGAGTGATATGAAGACACTCATGAATCAGAAACGAGAACTGATCGCCCGCAGAAATAGCCTGAAATCACGAAAGGTGGTCTGACATGGCTGAGAATAAACTCAAATTCACTTCGGCAGACGAAGTTAAAACATATCTGAAAAACCGTGCAGAAGAAGGAAATGAAATCTCACTTGATGATCTGCCTGACATGATCTCTGATCTTCGTCTATCGGACGAAGAAAGTGAAGATCTGCTTGAATGGATCAAAGAGGAACAGCTGTTTACCGAGTCGGATGACGAGGAACTTGAAGATTTATCGGAAGAGATTGAAGAAGAGGCCCTGGAAGAAGATGAGGACGCTCCCGATGATGAAGATGAGGATGGCGTAGCCAGCCAGATTCTTGAACTCGAACGTTCATTCTCCGAGGGTGCTAAAAATAAAACCAGTGACCCGGTCAAAATGTATCTGCGTGAAATCGGCCGGATTCCACTGTTAAATGCCGAACAGGAAAAAACGGCGGCTAAGGCCTATATGGAAGGAAGCAAAGAAGCGAAGGATCTGCTGATCAACTCCAACCTGCGTCTTGTTGTTTCCATTGCCAAAAAATATGTTGGCCGTGGTCTTCCATTCCTGGATCTGATCCAGGAAGGTAACTGTGGTCTGATCAAAGCCGTTGAAAAGTTCGACTATACCAAAGGCTTTAAATTTTCTACCTATGCAACATGGTGGATCCGCCAGTCCATCACCCGTGCCATTGCGGATCAGGCCAAAACGATCCGTATCCCGGTTCATATGACGGAAACCATCAACAAACTGACCCGAATTCAGCGCCAGCTGATCCAGGATCTTGGCCGTGATCCTCTGCCTGAGGAAATTGCGGAAAAGATGGATGGCATGAAAGCAGAACGCGTCCGCGAAATTCAGCGGATCGCTCTGGATCCAGTCAGCCTGGAAACCCCAATCGGTGAAGAAGATGACTCTCATCTCGGTGACTTTATCGAAGATAAGACTTCCGTCTCTCCATCGGAATATACAAGCAGCCAGCTGCTTAAAGACGAAATCGCACTGGCTTTAAATACGCTGACCGCCCGTGAAGAACAGGTTCTTCAGCTGCGTTATGGTCTGCTCGATGGCAAGACCCGCACCCTTGAAGAAGTCGGCCGCGAATTTGAAGTGACCCGTGAGCGGATCCGTCAGATCGAAGCCAAAGCCCTTCGAAAACTGCGCAACCCGACCCGTTCCAAGCGTCTGAAAGATTTCGTCAAACCATAAACATAATCATTTGAACTTTCTTGTCAGACTCTGCCTAAGGCGGGGTCTGACAATCTTTTATAAGCCCAAAGAGCAAAATTACGGGAACGATATAAACGATATATACGGGAACGAATAAAGGAATGGTATGTGAAGGAGTCAATCTTTCAATCTGTTCCCTTCAAGATTGGATATGAGTACCATGGACATTTCAAAACGACTGAAAAAAATTGCTTCTTTGGCAGACGAAAGCGTGATCGCGGATATTGGATGCGATCACGCTCTTGTTTGTATTGAAGCTTTAAACCAACACCACGTACAAAAGGCGTATGCCTGTGACCTGCGCCCAGGACCTCTGGAGCAGGCCAAAATCAATATTGCTGCTCAGGGTCTGTCGGATCGCATTTTCACCCGCCTGGAAAGCGGCATTCATAATCTGCCTGAAGATACCCGCCAGATTCTTATCTGCGGCATGGGCGGCCGATTGATCGAACAGATTCTGACTGACGATCCCATTGGCACCAATGTGCAGAGCATGTTATTGTCACCCCATAAAGATGCTGCCCATCTGCGTCAGTTTCTGATTGAACAGGGCTGGCGGATTGAAAAAGAATGGATGGTTGAAGATGGTCATTTCTATCCGATCCTGAAAGTGGTCCGCCAGACTCCGGAGGATTCCGTCATAAGGGAAGAACTGCTGAAAGATCAGGAAAGCCTGCTTCTCGGTTTCCATCCCGAAGCAGATGAAGACTATTTTCGCTATCTGGACTGGCAGACTGAACTCTGGACCAATATTGCCGCCAAAATTCCAGATCCGGCTAACAAGCAGACCTTGCTTGATCAGATCCAGCTCGCAAATCATCGCAAACAAGTCCTGCAAGGCAAATAAGATCCAAAGACAATCAAGAAAAGCCACAAAAGGCCGTCAGGTTTTTCCATTCAATGTGGAAAGATCGCGACGGCCTTTTCTTGTCGATCAGCAGAATCGATTGTTGCAGAATCGATCGCTCCAGAATTAATGTAGGTAGATCAATTAATATCCGAAATTCACTTGAATAGTAATAATTAATCGCTGCCACAGTATGTAAATCACTGCCATTGCATGCTAAATTGGAAGTAGAAAAAAGATCTTGTTCTGGCTGCCTGAAAAATGATCCAGAAAGGAGATGACAACCATGAAAAAACAAACTGGATTCTCGCTTTTAGCTTTATGTTTACTGGTTTCCGGCTGTACCGTCGAGTCGGAAGGACAGAAAATTAGCGCGGATACTCTGAGTGAACTGATCCACAAACCACAGATCTCTATTGTCCTGGAGGACAAGAAGCTTCCTGCCTGTGGCGCTGATCTAGATACCCTGGATTCCAGCCTCTGGATTGAAATTGACCAGCCGCTGACGGAAACAACCTCACTGTTGATCCGAACCGAACTGGAACGGGATAATGGCAAATGGCTGCTCAAAGATGCCGCGTGGAATACCTGGCAGCCAACCGATGCCGATGAGAATCTGAACTGGCAGGCCATCAATATTCATGTATGGCAATCCATTCATAAAGAAGAAAATAAAGATCTCATGCTCGTTGTCTCGTTTCAGGAAGGTGACCTGCCAGAAAATATGAATGGCGGCTACTTTATTTCCAAGGACTATACCATTAACATTGAAAAGCTTCTCGCCTGCCAGAACCCATTAACCTTTCAGCAGCTTGGTCAGGAATTCAATCTTGGAGTTAAGCAATATAATCCCTATAATTTGCCAGAATACTTGACCATTGGAGAATAACGAATCCGCAGTGAATGACCGAAAAACTGCCAGATCAGGATAGAGAAGCAGGCTCTGGTGGATAAAAAGATCCAAAAGGCACGGATGAAAAGCGAAAGACTTTGAAAGGTTCAGGCTTTGGATTGACAAGTCCTGAACCTTTTGCGGTATTCTTAACATAACGTGCGGTCAGGCATACTTTAAAAAGCCGGCCGGCGTCCCCTCTATTTTGATCAGACGAAAACCAGAAGCGTGAAAGATAAAAGTTCATTGCTTCATGATGGGATTCGTTTTATTTCGTCTGTCTGACTTGAAGCCAATCGACATTCTGGACGAAGCTTCAAAGACAGACGTTTCCTCTTTAAGCCTTATGGCTTAGAAAACTCATTTTTCAATCCCTTGATTCATTTTGAATACAGAAAGAAAGCAGGAACAAATGGCAGAACAAGTAGAAGGCGTTCTTGAAATTTTGCAGGACGGTTATGGCTTTTTACGGGGCGAAAACTATCTTTCCAGCCGAAATGATATTTTCGTTTCCGCTAACCGGATTAAATCGATGCGGCTGCGCGAAGGTGACCTGATCAGCGGTCGGCTGAGCAGCCGGATTGAGGAAAACAAAGCCCGTCAGCTGGAACAGGTTGACGCCGTCAATGGCAAACCGATTCTCGAATCGCTCCACCGCAAAAACTTTGAAAAACTGACTCCAATCTATCCGACCGAAAAGCTGAAAATGGAAACGGACGCTTCCAATATGGCCGGCCGGATGATCGATCTGCTCTGTCCAATCGGTAAAGGACAGCGTGGTCTGATTATCTCCCCTCCAAAAGCAGGAAAAACAACCCTGCTCAAATCCATTGCCCACTCCATTCAGGTCAACCATCCTGATGTTCATCTGATCATTCTTTTAATTGATGAACGGCCTGAAGAAGTAACGGATATCAAAGACACCGTCATTGATCACAATGTTGAAGTCGTTTATTCCACCTTTGATGAAGAACCAGAACATCATCGCCGGGTGGCTGAAATGGCGATTGAACGGGCCAAGGCCCTGGTTGAAATGGGCGGCGATGTTGTGGTTTTGTTAGATTCCATCACCCGGCTGGCCCGTACATATAACTTACTGGTGCCAAACTCCGGAAAAATCCTTTCCGGTGGTCTGGATCCAACCTCGCTCTATTATCCAAAACACTTCTTTGGGGCAGCCCGTAACATCCGTGAAGGCGGCTCACTGACCATTCTGGCAACCGCTCTGGTCGATACCGGAAGCCGTATGGATGAAGTCATCTTCGAAGAATTCAAAGGAACCGGCAACATGGAACTTGTCCTCTCTCGGGATCTGGCTTTCCAGCGCGTATTCCCGGCCATTGATATTCTGCGCTCCGGTACCCGTAAAGACGATCTGCTGCTGACCAAAGGTGAAGCAGAAGCAGCCAATATGATCCGGGCTCATGCCAGAGCGGCTGAAGAACAGGCAACAGAGGATGTCATTAAATCCTTTAAAGTCTGTGCCAACAACGCAGCCCTGGTTGATCTGCTCAACGAGCCGGCCACAGCCCGTTCGAAACATTCGTAAGATTCAATCTGGTTAGAAGCTGACTGAAGCAGACTGGAAGCCTGTGAAGTTCGATCTTTTGAGGACTTCGCTTGAATCTTTTGGCTCTTACGCAAATGTAGTTTTTAACACTAATAGTCCTGTAGAATAAATAAGCTGGAATCGTTCACGCTTGTGATTAAGTGACACCATCTAATCTGATATGAGTTTATCTATCGCATTTTGGATTATCGGCCTTAGCAGTGATCATTATCGTTGATAATAGTCATGGCAGCTAAACACGCTATTTGCGTAAGATCCAATCTTTTTGCTGCTCAAGAGGCATGAATTCAAATTTCAACTGAAACCCATCAAAGACCGGACAGAAAGGTTGATTCCTTCCTGCCGGTCTTTTTCTTATCGTTTTTTTCCTCTTTTTGTCTAATCTGGCCTTTGTCTGCCGGCAGGTTCCTGGAAAATGATCTTGTTCGAGGAGACAAGAAGTGGAACAATGGAAATGTCTATACATTTAAACTTCCATGGCCGTGATCTGAGACAGAAGATCAACAAAACAGAAGAATAAGAATTTGAGCACGATTTACTTTGAAGATCAAAAACCAGACTGGAAGGGGAAGGAAGGAAAGAGAATGAGTCAACTGCGAGATGATTTTCTCTGGGGAGGGGCAGTGACTGCCCACCAGACGGAAGGAGCGTACACGCAAGATGGTAAAGTTCCAGCGGTCTGTGAACTGCTGGAAAGTCCTGGAAAATCGACGTTTCAGGATGGAATCGACAGCTATCACCGCTTTGATGAGGATTTTGCACTGTTAGAAGAATTGGGCGCGCAGTGTTATCGGTTTTCAGTGGACTGGTCACGGATTTCACCGGATGGCGTTTCAATCAATGAAAAAGGGCTGGCCTTTTATGACCGATTTATCGATTCGATGCTTGCCCATCACATTGAACCGATGTGCTCGCTTTACCATTTTGAAATGCCGCTCAAACTGATGAAAGAGAAAAACGGCTTCTATTCCCGGGAAGTCACGGAGAATTTTGTCAGACTGTGCGAGATGTTAATTGACAGATGGCATGACAAAATCAAGCTCTGGATTTCATTTAACGAACAGAACTCCATCGGCCAGCTGGGATCTGGCAAGGAAGCTTACGGTGCGGTTTGTCCGGATGGAGTCAGTGAAGAAGCCTTTGTCAGTCAGCTTGTCCATAATACGTTTGTCGCGCATGCCAAAATCGCCCGTAAAGTCCACACGTATCCGGATCTGAAGATTCTGGGCATGGTCATCTACATTCCCGTTTATCCATTGACCTGCAGTCCGGACGATCAGCTTATGGCCAGAGAAGAAATGGCCAATCAGGAGATGTATCTGGATATGTTTGCCCATGGACGGTATTCCAGCTTCATGCTGGCAAAATGGAAAAAAGACAATGCGATGCCAGTCATGGAAGAAGGGGATTTGGAGCTGCTTGAAAACAATCCGTGCGACTGGCTGAGTTTCTCCTATTATTTCTCGACGGTCACCACGAAAGAAGGCCCCTCCGTCAATATGGATGGCAATGCAACAATGGCTAAAAATCCATATCTGAAAGCCAGTGAATGGGGCTGGCAGATTGATCCAAAGGGAATGGAAATTGCTCTGCTCGATCTGGAAGCCAAATACCACATGCCTGTCATGGTCGTTGAAAATGGATATGGAGCAAAAGATGAGCTGGTCAATGGCATCATCGAAGATGACTATCGCATTGCCTATATGAAAGATCATCTGCAGGCTCTTAAAGATGCTGCCAGTAAAGGCGTCGATATCCGCGGCTATCTGATGTGGGCTCCGATGGATATTCTTTCCTCCCATGCCGATATGGATAAACGCTATGGTGTAATCTATGTCAATCGCGACAATCAAGATCTCAAGGATATGAAGCGAATCCCGAAAAAATCATTTGCCTGGTATCAGCAGGTGATTGCCACCAATGGTGAAGACCTCTGATTGACCTGGATCGAATAAGATTGGATCGAATAAGATAAGAAAATCCGCAGAAGACTTCAGAAAAAGGACTGAAGGACTTCTGCGGGTTTGTTGGTTTGAGGGGTAAATCTAGAAATCTGGACGACTGTCTGGAACGTTCAGTCTGGATTTTGGATCAGTTCTGGAAGGCTTTGATCTTTTCGATGATCTGATCTTTAAGATAAGCAGGGGTGCTGGCCCCTGAAGTAATGGCCGCTTTTTTGACCCCTTTTAGATCTTCAGCTTGCAGCTGGCTTTCGGATTCAATCTGTAAAATCCGGGGAATACCGGCAGCTTTGCCCGTCTGTGCCAGGCGGTTGGTGTTGTTGCTTTGCGGATCCCCAACGACGATCAACAGATCAATATCCTGATTTTGCAGATCGAGGACCGCTTTCTGGCGGACCCGGGTGGCATTGCAGATTTCGCTGCAAAATTCAGCCTGCGGATAGCGCTGGCGGATCTGGTCGAATAAAGCTTCCAGATCGAGAACGGACATGGTGGTCTGGTTGGTGACAAAAATTCTGCCTTCCAGGTTTTCTGGAAGATCATCGATCGTTTCAATCAGATAAATGCCATCATGACCATACACAGCGCCTTCGGCTTCCGGATGACCTTTTTTACCGACATATAAAATCGTATCGCCCTCACTCTGTCTGCGGGCGATCAGCTTCTGGGTGGCCAGAACAAAGGGACAGGAAGCATCGACCACATGCAGTCCTTTTTCCTGGGCTTTCTGACGGACCGCATCTGAAACACCATGGGCGGTGAAGATCACGGTTCCCTGATCGATTTCGTCGAGCAGTTCGAGCCGGTTTTTGCCTTTGGCTTCCAGAACTTCCAGGCCCTGTTTTTTTAAGGCATCGTTGACATAGGCGTTATGAACGAGTGAGCCTAAAACCGTGACAGGTTTTGGACAGTCGGAATGCAGGGTTTCCTGGGCTTTATCAATGGCTTTTGAGACGCCTTTACAAAAGCCCTGCACGGGGACATCAATAATTTCAATCATATCATTACCTCTTTTCGTTATCTCTATCTGTGGTCGGTCTTGCCTGATCAGGATAGAGAGGTTGTTTCTTTCTTGGGATGAGTCTGACTCATATGAAGAATCTGACATGGAATCAAAAATTCAAAATCTCATTGGATTCAGGAGAGATTATGGTGATCCAGAACCATTTGGGATGGCTCGCAAAAAGATCGGGTTGTTGAGCGCATCGTGTTTGTTTGCCGGACCTGGTCTGCCGGGTGAAATCCGGTTGTCTGATTTGCCCGCTCAGTCTTTCCCGGCAAAAATAAAGCCGTTTGGCGGTACAATCAAAGCTCAGAAGATCATTCGGTCTTTTGAGCTTTTGATCATTTATAATCTGATTGTTGTGCCTTTACATGGTCCACCGGAAGGTTCTGATCAATATAAGGATAGATTTTTCTGTCCGGCCTATCAATTGAACCGAAACATTCGGTATGCCACAATAATTGAAAGAGGTGTTTTTAGTGAATCGTATTGAAGAAATGATGAACGTCGAGGGTTTTAAGACCCTGACTCCGATACAGGAAGCGGTAGTAAACCGCAAAAACAAAACGCGTGACCTCATTGGTATTTCCACGACTGGTTCAGGAAAATCCCATGCGTTTTTTATGCCGATTTTTGAGATGATCGATCCAGAACTCGATAAAGTTCAGGCTGTTATTTCCGTTCCAACTCGTGAACTGGCCTGGCAGCTGTATGAACGTTCCAAAAAACTGGCTGATCATTTTGGGGTAAGAGTCCGTCTGGTTGTTGGCGGTACCGAAAAGAAAGAAGGCGGTCTGACTCCACAGATCGTAATCGGCACCCCTGGCCGTATGAAAGACCAGTTCCTTGAAGATAAGACACTGCGTCTGGATACCGCAAAGATCATGGTCATTGATGAAGCCGATATGACCCTGGAATTTGGTTTCCTGGAAGATGTCGATGCCATTCTTTCGCACATGTCGGAAGATGTGACCGTTATGGTCTTCTCCGCAACCATTCCAGATCTGCTTCAGCCATTCCTGAAAAAATATCTGACCAACCCGGAACTCATCCGGATTGGCAGTGATGATGAATTTGCGGCCGATATCCAGCATTATCTCGTTTCTCTCAAACACAAAACCATGTCGGAACGTGTGCTTGATGTTTTAGGAGCGATCAATCCATATGTCTGCCTGATTTTTGCCAACTCCAACCAGGAAGCAGCCCGGATTGCCAAAGATATGCGCAATGCCGGCTATGATCTGGTTGAACTGCACGGAGATCTGGAAGCTCGTGAGCGTTCCAGAGCGATCCGTCAGATTCAGTCTCAGAAAAAGAGCTATATCGTTGCCAGTGATATTGCCTCACGCGGTATTGACCTGGAAGGAATTACCCATGTCATTTCGTGCGGCTTCCCAAAAGATCTGCGCTTCTATCAGCACCGTTCAGGTCGTACCGGACGTGCCGGACGTGATGGTCTTGCCATTGCCATCTATTCGCCAAAAGATGCCAATGCGATTGCTTCTTTGAAGAAACAGGGCATTGAATTCAAGGAAATGGATGTCAAAGGCAAAGAATTTGTCCCAATTGTCGACCGGACAAAACGTCAGAAGTCTAATCAGACCATGACAGCTGAAATGGGCAAGATTCTGCACAAATCCAAGTCCAAAGTAAAACCAAACTACAAGAAAAAACGCAATGAAGCGATGGAACGGGCTCGTCATAAAGCCAAACGAGCTCTCATCCGTAAGGAAATTCAGGAACAGAAACGCGAACGCGCCAAAGCGAAACAGCGCGCTAAGAACGAACGATGAGATATCTTGGCTGTCACGTTGGCATGAAAGCCCCGAAGTATTTCGAAGGCTCGATTGCCGAAGCATTATCCTATGGGGCCGATGCCTGTATGATCTATACCGGTGCCCCACAAAACTCCAAACGAAAACCCATTGAACAGCTGCACATTGGGCAGGGGATCAAGCTGTATCAGGATGCGGGATGGCAGGCATTTCAGATTGTTGTTCATGCACCCTATATCATCAATCTGGCCAATTCCATTAAAGAAGACACCGCCTATTTCGGCCGGGATTTTCTCAAGGAAGAACTTCGCCGCACAGCCGCAATTGGTTCCCGCTATCTTGTTTTACATCCGGGCTCTCATTTAAAAGCCGGCGTGGAAACAGGTGTGGAATGGATCGTCAATGGTCTGAATGATGTGCTTGATCAGGACGACAGTCAGGTCATCATCTGCCTGGAAAGCATGGCGGGCAAAGGCAGTGAAGTTGGCCAGACCTTTGAAGAACTGGCTGAAATCATCAAAGGCATCCATCGCTCCGATCGCGTAGGCATCTGTCTGGATACGTGTCATCTGCATGATGCCGGCTATGATCTGGATGACTTTGATGCGCTGATGAATGAGTTCGATGACAAGATTGGTCTGGACAGACTGAAAGTCTTCCATATTAATGACTCCAAAAATGTCAGAGGCTCACATAAGGACCGTCATGAAAATATCGGACAGGGAAACATTGGCTTTGAAACTCTGGCCCGCATTGTTCATGATTCCAGACTGGAAGATGTCATTAAAATTCTGGAGACTCCGTATATTGATGACCAGCCGCCATATGAAGATGAAATCAACCGTCTGCGCGCCTGGTCTCCAGAAGAAAAGTAATCAGTCATTTTGCAGCAAGCAAACAAGTAAGACCGTGGGACACGGCTGGAAACAGTCGATTCACGGTCTTTTCTTTTGAAAAAGATGACTCCATGAAAAGCACAACTGATGAAAAGACACTGATGGTGCTTACTCCAGGGCAGAAAACCTGTCTTATCCGAATTGGAAGAGAAAAAAGTCTTGAAAAAACGGATCGGAAATCCGGTAAAAATTTGGGAATAATATATTTTTTAACGAGATGTTTTTTAAAACATCGGCCAAAAATGAACGTTCTTTTGAAGATGGAAAATCGGAATTTGTTTTTTCACTTTGGTAACTGCGATAGATAAAGAAGGAAACGGATCGGATTTGTGTAAGAAATAAAATTCGTACGCAAGAAGGTGCGTTGCGACAAGGCGGCTTTCAAGGTATAATTCAAACGATGTTTCTTTGCCTGTTGAAAGTAATTCATTTCTAGCCAAAGAGTACATAAAGAAAGGAAGTTGCTTTGAAAAAATTCACAAAGAGCGCAGCGACTCTGCTTGTGACTACTCTGGTGACTCAGAATCTTCAAGGACTGACAGTTCATGCCGCTGGATTTGACCAGCTGCCGGATACAGTCAACCTTCGAACTCTTGAATCTCTTGGAGTGAATGCCACACAGATCCGTACGATTAAACAGAACCTGCTCAATCAGCTGGAAGCCTATGCCGCAGCCAGTCAGGAAACCGACCTGCAGTCTCTTCGTGAGCAGGCTTTGGCCGGTCTGAGCATTTTAAGCGAATCCGCTAGTGCGCTGCCCAGCCAGGAAGTCGCTTCAATTATTTCCTGGATTGCCCAGATCCGCATGATGGATCCAGAATTTCCGGTATTTTCGCCTGCAGACTTTCAGTCTCCCCCTCACAACTCCAATCCCGTAACCAAGATCGACTGGCCAGAAATGATCAATCGAATTGGAAACCTCGTTGAATCGCAAGCAAAAGCTGACCAGGAAGAAACTCTTCGCATAGAAGAAGAGAAAAAAGCTGCGGAAGAAAAAGCCCGCCTTGAACAGGAACAGGCAGCAGCCCAGGCAGCCGCCGCTCAGGCAGCGGCTCGCACGGTCATCAGCGTTCCTGTTGTCCGCCAGGTCACTTATACAACCTACGTACCAGCCCCTCAGCCCACTGCTCCTGTAGAAACTCCTGTTTCCAGCGGTGAATTTGAAGATAATTCCTTTGAACAGATGGATACAGCTCCAGCTGATGGGATTGATTCTGCCCCAGCTGTTCAAAGTCTTGAAACTCCAGTCGCTGATCCAGTCTCGCTGAATGTTGAACCAATAGCTGTTACTACAACGGATGTCACTGTTGAGCCAGCCGTTGCCGCAGCCGGTTATGACTATACAGACATTCAGGCTGCTCCGGTTGCCTATACTGAGCCCGAACCTGTGGCTTACACAGATATCACACCTGAACCAACGGTCACGGCTGCACCAGAAGTCGAAGAGATGCCGCTGGCTTATGAAGAGATGGAAAATGAGCATCCTGAACAGACGACAACCACCACAACGGTTGTTGAACAGGAAGTCATCCCTGCACCAGTCGAGCCACCAGCTCCCGTCGTGCCGGCCCCATCCACTCCTCAGACGGGTTCAGCTGAAAATTCATCCAGTAACACCTCAGCAATGGAATCAGACTCATCTCCATCTGATTCTTCTGCTTCCTCAAGCGCATCCAGTTCATCGAACACAAATACAAGTTCTTCGAGCTCAAATACAAGCTCTTCAGATCAGCCGACCGCCCAGCCGCCGGTTTCCATTCCGATCACGGGTGTAGAAGAACTGGAAGATCAGTTTGAAGAACTGCCAGATGTCAGCGGCGGTTCCGGATCCGATAAACCTGACCAGACGCAGCCAGATCACAAAGATGATCCAGTTGCAGATGAACCTACGATTGGCAATTCGCCAGACGAATTCCCACAGCCGGGTGATGCCTTCACTCCAGTGGATACGCCTGTCACGGATGTCACTCTGCCAGGGCTGCCTTTTGAATCGGTCGATGGCGAACTGGTTTACACCGGTCCAGCTTCCCCTTCGAAAAATGACTTTATCCAGGCGGATTTACCGATCTCGACTACTTATGTTACGTCTGTATCAAATACCTCTTTGATCAGCGTGCGCAAGCTGTCCAAGAAGATCAACTACCGTCTGAAAGTTGAAAAGATGGGAACCATCAATCTGCTTCCAGATTTCAAGGACTCCCGAGCCTGGAAACTTTCCGGATCGCCTTACAATGTTCCATCCCTGTGGGGCCAGTGCACCTGGTTTGCCTGGGGTCGTTTCTATGAACTGTATGGCTTCTCGCCACGCTTCTATGGCAATGGTTATGAATGTGTAGACCAGCTGCTGTCCGTTCATGGTGATAAGTTCAAACGATCCAAAAAGCCAGCATCCGGTGCGGTATTCTCCTCTGACTATGCCCATAACCACGTTGGTATTGTTCTGGACTACGATGAAGAAAAAGACCTGGTAACGATTCAGGAAGCCAACCTGGATGGTGTTTCCAACCCAATCTGGGAAGATGCGATTGAAGACTATCGTACAATCCGTCTGACTTCCGCGCAGATGCGGGCTTTATATGGTGACGTTGTCTATGCCGTTCCTCGTTCGGATACGAAGTTTATCACGACTTCTTCTTCCAGCACGAAGAAAGAAGAGAAACAGGAATCCGGATCCATCAGTGAAAGCCTGAAGAGTCTGAAGGCTCTTGCCAAGGAAAAGGTCAAAGATAAAGTATTCGTTAACTTTGATCCAGTCACCCCATCAAAAGATGATTCTTCAAAAGCCAATTCTTCCGCCGATTCGTCCAAAAACGACTCTGCCGCCGGAAATGAATTTGACAACTTTGAAGATTTCGATTAATTTCATCGGATTTCATCTCGATGAAAGACCCGCTTCAATTTATGAACCCAATTAAAAATGCCAGATCCTGAATTACAGGATCTGGCATTTTTTTCGGTTGACCATTCACGATCAAAGGGCCAGTTCAATCAGCTGGACGACATAGCCGCAGATCAGAGAAGGGATCCACATCAAAAGCAGGACTTTCCATAACTGTTTACGGTCCGGATCATACTGGAATAAAGCAACCAGGCCAAGACCGGCATTGGTCATCAGACCAGCAAGCAGAGAACCAAACGTTAAAGCCTGGCTTGCATATAACTGGCATAAAACAACCGTTGCGGCACAGTTTGGAATAAAGCCAAACAGGGAAGCAAACAAAGGCTGATACACTTCACTGGTTTGTAAGAAGGCCGCCAGGTTTTCTTCGCCAATCATACCGGTGATGATATTCATCACAACCGAGAAACCAAAGATAAACAGATAAATCTTTCCGGTTCTTAAAAGAGCGGAGAGCCAGACCGGATACTGTGGATAGCAGCAGGAACACGAAGGCGCGTTCTGCATTTCCAGATTGTCTTCAATCTGTTCATCCTCCTGTTCTTCTTCATCCAGTTCATCTTCGTCTTCAAGTTCATTGAAGCTGATGATTTTCTGATTCCGGACGATGAAATGGTCAATCAGCCAGCCAACCGTCGCGGCCAGAATGAATTTCAGCACCAGCAGCACACCTAGAGAAGGAATCAGCCGTGGTTCTGAAATCAGAATTGGAACGGCTTCATCACTGGTGGCCAGAAAAACCGCAATCATCGTGCCTAACGTGATATTGCGGCTGACATAAAGCATGGCAGCCAGAATTGAAAATCCGCACTGCGGAATCAGTCCTAAAGCTGCACCAAACAAAGGTCCATATTTCTGAAGGTTCCAGAAAAAGGAGTCGTTGTTATCTGTCTTGCGCTGTAAAGAATCCAGAAACAGATACACCACATACAGGATGGGGAGCATCAGCCAGGTGTCTTTCAGCGCGTCAAGTAAACTATCAAATATCAATTCCATAATTCCTGTTATAACACGAATCTTTCATCTTTTTGATTTAAAGCTCACATACACCCGCATTCAGGGATTTTCTTCATTCCTATACTTTCGCTTCTCATCTATATCTCTTTTGTTTTCCTGGCAAAACAGGCCAATCTCCCAATCCACCAATCACCAGATCAACGAAAAGACACCAAGTCTTAATTTTGCATGTTTTCTCTGCATGAAGACTGTTAATAATCTGATTCAAATAAGAGAAACAAGCGGCAATACAAAGAGCAAAAATTTGAAATTTCGAGATGAGTTCAAATTCTGTGAAATATTGAATAACTTTAACATCCGTTTTAGGCTGGTCTTTTATTCTTCAGACATGGAAACATTTATAAGAAAAGAAATGAAATATATGATCACCGACCAGCAAAAGCAGCAATTGCTTGAATTGCTTCAGTCGGATATTGAACCAGACTTCTATTTTGACTGCACGATCTACTCGATCTATTTCGATACAGAACAACTTGATCTATTACGCCATTGCGAAGGAAAACCAGGCCTGAAACAGAAAGTCCGCCTGCGCTCTTATAAACCCGCTTACGATGCGGCGACTCCCGTTTTTCTGGAGCTGAAAAAGAAAGCAGCCGGAACCAGTTTTAAGACGCGCCATGAATTCACCCTGCCAACCCTCAAAGAGTTTCTGAACTCAGGTCAGGCCGCCGATCAGGCAACCCGGGAATTGTCTTCCATGCTTAGCCGCTATGAACTGCATCCGCAGTTTGTTTTATGCGCCCACCGCAACTGTTATCAATGGAAAGGCAGGGAAGATCTTCGCATCACCATCGATGACAGACTGACGTATCGAAGCGAGAATCTTGGCCTGTATCCAGAGGATGAAGATGAATCCATTCTGGAAAAGGGGATGAATATTCTGGAAGTCAAATGTGCGCAGAATGTCCCGCTCAAACTGGCAAGAGCCTTGAATACCCTGCAGATCAAACCGGCTTCCACTTCCAAAGCCTCACTGGCTTATGCCCGACTCCTCGAGACAAAAAACCAGGATGCGAAAAAACAGATGGATTCAAACGCACAGCCAATCCACAGTTTGCCACTTGAACGGCCGGTTTTAAAAAGAGTCCATAAGCCAAGAGCAGTTCAGTCTGGATCCGCTGTTTCCGGCGCTTTGTCTGCGTAAGACCTGGTCAATATGATCATGCTTATTCAGGCGTACAAGCCTGAAGCCATCCCTGACATACAAGGAATCTAACCAAAAACGGGACGAATAAAATAAACCCCAACCAAACGAACTTGAATATACGTAACAATCCAAAAAATAAAAAATATTAGAAAGGCAGGTTGTATGACCGAATTATTAACAACAAATATTTATCTTCAGATCCTCATGGCCTTTGGATTTGGCCTGATCTGTTATGCGGTAAACGCATATTGCTTTAAACCCGGAAAGTCTTTACTGCTTTCCTCCTTACTTCTTCCACCTGTAGTCTGCGTGGCTTTAATGGCTGTCAATGGCTCGATCGGGGCATCGATTGCCGTGCTTGGTGTCTTTGGTCTGGTGCGCTTTCGTTCGCTGCCAGGAACTGGCCAGGATCTGATCTGCGTTCTGTATGCGATGGTGATGGGCTTATTGGCAGCCGGCGGCGTTGCCCTGTCGATTATTGTCAGTGCATGTCTTTTAAGTGCCATTGTCGTTGGCAGTGCCTTATGGCTTAACCGTCGCCCGGAAGAGATGGAAATCCATATCGTCGTTCCGGAAGATGATCCAGCCGAAAACGAATATATGCAGATTCTTCGCACCTTCGGCAAACAGGTTCGTATGGAGCGGATCAAAACCGCGGGAATGGGAACACTCTATGAGCTGACCTATCGCTTTGTATTAAAACCAAAAGCCAGCCGGACGCAGCTTCTTGATGAAGTTCGCAGCCGCAATGGCAATCTTGCGGTAACCTTATTCGAAAAAGCTGGTCTGGAATCGTTCTAGACCGGCTTTTTTGCGTGTCCTGGAAGTCTGGCAGCAGTCTTCTCAATGCGTTTAATACTTTTAAAGCTTTCAATGGATTTTCAAGTATTTGCTTAAAAAGACAGATCGCCAAGAGCGGGCATTGAAAAGCACTGCCTATTTTCCCGGCAAAAATGAAAGAGACTGAAGCTGATCGCGGGAATTTACAGAAAGTCTCGCATTTATTGCATAAGTGAATAGATTCAAAACAGGGGACCATAAACCGACTGGATAAAGATATAGTACAGATAGAAACAACATTGAAAGCTCTGAGACTGACTGATCATCAGATTCCATAGGTACCATAGATACCATAAGTGCCATCAGGGAGAAGTTATTTTCTTCTCATGGGCTGAAAAGATCAGATTGAAAAATTATCAAAAAATCATCGTGAAGGTTTTCAGATCAGCAATGAGAAAAGGAGCAGTGAAAGACAATATGGAAAGCAAAAGCGTTCTTTATCAGGCCTATGCCCAGATTTTAAAAGAAGAACTCATTCCAGCCATGGGATGCACCGAACCGATTGCCATTGCCTATGCGGCCGCAAAGGCCAGAGATGTTCTTGGGGAGATGCCAGATCAGGTTAAAATTGGCGTAAGCAATAACATCATTAAAAATGTAAAAAGCGTAATCGTTCCCAATACGGGCGGCATGAAGGGAATTGAATCCGCAGCGGCTGCCGGAATTGTCGCCGGCAAGGCTGACAAAGCCCTCGAAGTGATCTGTGAAGTCACCGACAGGCAGAAAGAGCAGATGCATGAATTTCTCGGTACAGTTCCTGTTCACATTGAAGCCATTGACAATGGATTCATTTTCGATCTTCTGGTTGCTTTATACAGTGGTCCAGAATGCGCCATCGTTCGGATTGTCAATTACCATACCAACATCGTCTATATCCAGAAAAACGATGAGATCCTGCTGGATACGGTCATCCAGCAAAACAATTCCTGTGCCAATGAAAATCCAGCCGAGAGCGGTCTGACAGACAAAAGCCTGCTGACGATCGAAGAAATCTACGATTTTGCCAATACCTGTGATCTGGTAGATGTTCGAGATGTGATCGAAAGACAGATTGAATACAACACAAACATTTCGGATGAAGGCCTGCGCCATGCATATGGGGCCAATATTGGGTCAACCATGCTGAAATTTTATGGAGACAACGTACAAAACCGGGCCATTGCCAGAGCGGCCGCCGGTTCGGATGCACGTATGAGTGGGTGCGAACTTCCGGTTGTGATCAACTCCGGCTCTGGAAACCAGGGGATTACAGTTTCGGTCCCTGTTATCGAATATGCCAGATCGATGAATGTCAGTGAGGAACGACTGTACCGGGCTCTGGCTCTTTCGAACCTGATTGCGATTCATGAAAAAGCCGGTATTGGTCGCCTTTCTGCGTATTGTGGAGCGGTCAGTGCCGGATGTGCAGCGGGATGCGGAATCGCCTATTTATCTGGAGGGGATTGTAAAGCCATCGAACATACCCTGGTCAACGCGTTGGCGATTGTTTCCGGGATTATCTGTGATGGGGCCAAACCAAGCTGTGCGGCTAAAATTGCTTCCAGTGTAGAAGCCGGAATTCTTGGCTATCACATGTATCTGAATGGTCAGGAGTTTAAGGGCGGCGATGGCATCGTCACCAAGGGCGTAGAAAATACGATCCGGAATATCGGCAGACTCGGTCGTGATGGAATGAGGGAAACCGATAAAGAAATCGTCAGCATCATGATGAACCAGTAACAGATTCCTTTTGGTTTCAAAAGCAAAATGCAGAATATGACAGTAAAGGGGCTGCAGCGGATCATTCGATCCCTGCAGCCTCTTTTCATGTGCTCATTATTAGATTGGAGCATCAATCTAATAAGATTGTTAAAAGTGACTGTTTGCGTGTTTTAGTGGTTTTGATTAAAATCGCAAATTTTGACAGTAAAAAAGGGCTGTTTTCAGCCACCGTTCTAAAAAAACGGTGAATGGTTACAGCCCCGGTTTGGGTTAGATGGATTAAGTTAGATGTATTAATCGGAACAAGTAGAACAAACTTCGCGTAAGATCCTGAACACTTGATGAGAAATTATTTCAGTCCGTACCAGGCAATTCCTTCCGCTTTCCATCCAATGGATACCAGATAATTGTTTTCTTCTTTAGACGAAGTATAGTTGTGGGAACCGGATTTCGCATTGGGGTTGTACTGGCGGTACAGAGGAACCGCTTTTTCATCGTCAGAATACCAGGCGAAGCCTTCGTACTTCCAGCCAAGTTTCACCAGCATATCGCGTTCGTTCGCGTTCATCGTATAGTGATGATCTCCCGCATTCGGAGTATAGAGACGGTAAACCGGTGAGGAAGATTTTTCCGGTGCGTTCCAGCCGTTCCCTTCATAAACCCAGCCAAGAGAAACAAGATAATCTTTTTCAGCTGTGTTGGCTGTATAGAAATGTTCTCCGGAATTTGGATTATAAAGTCTGTTCATTTTAACGTACAGAGAATCTGAAAGAGCAGGCTTTGTGACAACCTTCGTTTTGACCTGCCGGGCAAAAGCCGGGTTATTAAAGATCGCCGTATAATCTGTCAGCTCCGGCAGAGAAGTTGTCTGTTCCTGAACAACTTTTGAAGTGGTTTTTACAGTTTCGGTTTCGATATGGGACTTATCTTTCCGGCAGACCCGGGTTGCGGTGACAGTTTTATTGTCTTCAGCCCATGAATAAGTGGGAGATCCCCATGCATGGCCGGATGCAGGAGCTGTCTCCACTTCTTTTTTCTGCGTTTCAAATAGCGGGTATTTAAATTCCGCGGTATATGTAGTTATTTCAGGCTGCGTGCAGGAAGCGGACTGGATAACTTCCCGATCAGTTTCCACCGTTTCAGTCACTTCGTATACCGGGTTGGTAGAGGATTGTCTGACCGCTGTGCATTTAAAGTATCCGTCGTCCCAGTTATATACCGCTTCCTGCCATTCGGGGACATCTTTGTTGATGACGACACCATTCGGGAAACAGTCTCCATTTACATTCACCCCGAATAATTCATGGCTTTTTTCACAAAACTATTTTTCGTGTTTTGTCTTCG
>LinusII_BA0109CM-p1__coassemble_1217_pt1 | contig 26918 bp, 23 predicted proteins | sample LinusII_BA0109CM-p1__metabat2_low_PE_034 | metagenome-assembled genome bin LinusII_BA0109CM-p1
TGACCAAAGCTGGCATTGAGAACGTGATGTCATTTACGTGATATGGAAAATCTAAAAGAAAGGAAATGCCTTATGGCTGTTCATATTCTGATTTGCGAAGATGATCCTCTTCAAAACCAGCGAGTCCAGCAGCTGGTTCATTCCTGCAGCTACCCTTGTGAAGTAAAGGTAGATGCGTTTTTAACTCCATCTTCCCTGATGGGGGCCATACGCCAACATAAAGGGCCAAAGATTGTCATTCTCGATATTGCTTTAAGCGAGAATCAGGATGGTGTGGCCCTTGGCAAACAGATCAATCAGATTGATCCTGATGCACTGATCATTTTTATGAGTCAGTTTCTCGAAAAAGCCTGTGAAGTCTATGAAGCTGACCATTGTTACTTCATCTATAAGCAGCAGATCGAAACCAGACTTCCACTTGCCCTGAAAAGGGCCTTTTCAAAGCTGGAGGCCAACCTTCCGGATCTCGTGCTCCATACCCTTGAAGGCCCCGTCGTCCTCAAACCGGAAGAAATCATTTATCTGGAACGAATCCGCCGCTATACAATCGTCTACACAGCAACCCAGACCTTCAAAGTGAAAGAGTTGATGGAAGAAATGATCGAAAAAGTTCCGGTGCTCTTTTGTCGGACCCATCGTTCTTTTACCGCCAACCTGGCGCATGTGCAGACGTTTCTTGGGACTGATTTCCGGATGAAAGACCAGCGGCTTGTTCCGGTTTCCCGTTCCTATGCCAAGCAGGTTAAAGAGAGGTTTTCTGAATATCTGCTTCACAGCTGGAAAGGCCAGTCATGAAACTGAGCCGGCGTTCGCAATGGCTGATCGCTCTTTTTACCGGCTGCGAACTGGTCTACCTGGTCAGTTATCCACTGGTCCTGGAACTGTTTCCGTCCCTTTCTCAGACAACAGTTCTATGGATTTTTACCGTCCTGTTTCTGATTTCCGGTCTGATTCTGATCGCGCTGCTGGCAAGTCTGGTGGGGCAGCTTCAGCAGGAAGAAAAGAAAGAAGCAATGATTGAAATTTACAAGATCCGCAACGAACAGATTTATTGCCAGATGAAAGCTGAAGCCAATATGAAAATGCTCTCGGAAAAGCTGCAGACCATTCTGGAAGAAACACCAAGTCTGGATGGGCTGGATCGGGCAACTGTGTTGCTGGAACAGGAACGAGATGGGTTGTACCGCCGTTTTTGTCCCCATCCGTTAATCAATGCGATTTTGTTAAACAAATCTCAGATTCTTCAGAAAAACCGGATCCCATTTTCAGTGGTTGCTGCAGTTCCCGATGATCTTGAAATGGATTCCCAGGCCGTTTTATCGGTCCTGTTCAATCTGATTGATAATGCCATGGAAGCTGTTTTGAAGTTTCCGGACCCTTCTAATCATCCCATTGAACTGGATCTTCATGTGGTCGGTAATTTTCTGATTATCGCCATCACCAATGATGTGCAGGATGATGCTTGTCTCTATACTGGAAAGTCTTCAAAAAGCGATCCAACTGGTCATGGACTTGGGCTTTCCATTATTGAATCGGCCTGTAAGAAAAATAACGGCTGGCTGCACCGGGCCATTCACGACGGTCAGTGCGAATGTGTGGCCGCCCTGGCGGTTGAACGAAAGGAAGAGTCATGTTAACCCTGATCAGTGCTGTCATTCAGTCAGCCGAAGCTGGCATCTTCTTTGCGTTCTTCCTGAAAACGGACAATCGCTTTCGCGCTTCTCTTCTGGTGACTTTGATCTTTCTGTTCGTTCTTGATCTCATCAGCCTGTTAACACCTTATCGGTATGTTCTCTGGATGAATCTGGTCAACGAACTGATCCTCTATATCGGCCTGTGTCTGATTTTCAAAGAGGACAGCCGGCTGCGCATCTTGCTGGCTGTTGGGTTGAATCTGCTTGTCGGGTTGTTGAGTGATGCGTTTTTACAGATGCTCAGTGCCGTGGTCTTTCATGTCCACCACACTTCAGATTCAATCCAGCCGTTTCTGACTATCTTTGACCCGCACCTGAGCTATATGCGCTTTTTGGGTGGCGGGCTGTATGCGCTCAATCTCTGGATTGTGGTCCGAATTTTCTCTCCGGTTCACTCCACCCGGCTTGCTCCTATTCTTGCGGCCATCGGTCTGGTCTTTTCAGGTACACTCAGCTTTTTTTGCGGCGTCCGAATGAGCCTGGTTTATCCTTCGACCTATACGATCCAGCAATACATTCTGATCAGCCTGGTGATTCTATTTTTTATCGGCATCTCCCTCTGGCTTCTGATTCAGGAAACCCGCAAGAGTCTGCGCATCAATGCGATGTTACAGATTGAAGAAGAATATCATCAGCAGCTGGAAAACTATCTGCGTGAAGAGAATAACGAGCAGCAGCTCCGGCAGTTCCGGCATGATGTTCTCAATTTTCTGTATTCTCAGAAGCTGGTTGAAGACAAACAAGACCTGGCCCAGGAGCGTCTGAATGATCTGTGGGCCTCTTTTGGTCAGATCCTGCACACCACTTCTCCAACTCCGGAAACTACCGACTCCACTCCAGTTGAAGGTCCCTCCTCTTCAGATCAGAAACAGGATGGAAAGTAAAAGACTTCCCTGCTCCAATTTAACTTAGACTTCAGACGGTCTGCCTTTACGATAGAGGCAGACCGTTTTTGTATCTGGCCGTCCGCATTTCAAAATCCAGAAATCTTTTTTCAATCTGTGGATTTCATCTTGAAAAAGCCCTTCCACTAAGCGAAGATAATCAAACCGTGCATTTTAATGTCCCAACATGCTTCCCGAAGAAACTGCCCTGCCTTTCAAAGAAGCATGGAAGGAATCAAAATCTATCCCCAGGAATAAACGCAAGAATAAGCACGAGAAAAAGAAAGAGGAAATCCCCCATGAATCAGGAAAACACTCCCGCTGCTCTGGCCAGTCCAGCCAATGGCGAAAAGAAGCAGCCCCTCACAATGGATGAGCGTCGTCAGAAAGGTCTGTTATACCGTTGCGATGACCCCGAAATTCTAGCTGTCCAGAAGCACAATCTGCTTCTGATGGATCAGTTCAATGCCTTAGGTACGCACGATGGCGCAAAAAAAGTCGCTCTGTTAAAAGAGATGATGGCTGAATTTGGCGAAAACAGCTGGATCGAAGGCCGCTTCTACGCCAACTGGGCCGGTAAGTTCTGCCACATTGGCAAAAACGTCTATATCAATTTCAATTTTGGCATGGTCGATGACGGCGACATTTTCATCGATGACGATGTCATGATTGGTCCGAATGTCACTCTGATCAGCGGCACTCATCCCAACGATCCCGACGCCCGCCATGCATTATGGCAATATACCGCTCCTATTCATATTGAACGCAATGCCTGGATCGGTGCCGGGGCGACCATCCTGCCTGGTGTCACCATTGGTGAAAATGCGATCATCGGCGCCCACAGTCTGGTCAATAAAGATATCCCGGCCAATGCCATCGCGGTTGGCAATCCGTGTAAAGTCCTTCGTTTTTTAAGCGAAGAAGACAAGCAGTACTATGGCAATCATCAGCCCATGGTCTTTGACTAGACCTGATCAGCTGACCGGATTGGTTGTGGGCAATTCATCAAAGATGGACATTCAAAAACAAACCCTAAAAAACAGCCTCAAAAATGAGATGTAAAAAATGAACACCAAATATGAGCATCAAAAAAACGAACAAACGGTCCCGCAAATCATCGTGGGACCGTTTGTTCGTTTCTGGCTTGTTGTAAGATGTCTGCCTTTTCCTGGTTTGTCAGACTGATTTTGTCTGGCCAGACTTTCTGCTAACCATTTTCTGGCCCTGCCAGCGGAGGATGAATTGCCGGCAGGGCCAGATTGGTGATGAAAATGGAAATTCGATTCAGAAAGAAACTGTCTGCGGGTGAAGCGTGTGGATTGCGAATATAAATAAGGTCCATCCAATCTGACTTGATGAGCTTCAGATCAATGGAAAGCCTGCCATCTTCCTGCAGGGTGGACAGACCTGCGGTCCTGCAGCATTGCTGGGAAAGCTGCAGGATCTAAAGGATAGATGGTCAGTTTTAAATTCAGTCTTCCCTGTCCATGGCACGATCCCAAAACCAGGTTGAGAGGCGCCTGGCTCAAAGATCAAGGCTGCTGCTTTGCCTTTGCCATGATCTGGATTGAAGACTGAAGATCAGGCAGATCTTTCTTTTTCTGCTCGTCTCTGACTCGAAAGGGTAAGTCAAGAAAGGTCAGAGTGTTTTCGAATTTTCATTTTCGGCAGTTTTGTTTTCCTGCCAACAAAGATCCGTCTATGCTTACACTCTGGTCGAATCAAAAAGTGTACCGCACATCCATATAATTCTTTTAATTCTTTACTTCGCGGCAAACCCATCTGACAGATCGGAAAATGGATTTGTTTAAGTCCGGAGTCTGAACGAAGTCTGTAAAGACTTGGTTCAGACTCACGCCTGCTTATTTCTTTGCCACAGGCAGCCCGCTTTCGCTTTGTTTGAAGACTTATTCTTGGATGCAACAGGAACTCCTCTGAAATGTCTTCAATCGAATGGCTGTCATCAGCAAAAAAACAGACTGTCCAATCTCTGAATACAAACTCCAAATCTCACCTTGTTTTCTGGCAGGAGTGGTGGGGTAAAAAGAAGACTTAAAATCGATGGTTGGCGGATTGATTTTAAATCTTCTAATCTGTCAGAAAACAATCTGGCAAGAAACAGGTCCTTTGGTTTCTGGTTTTCTTTCTGGCTGGATGTGATCAACCTTTTTCCAGAAATCCCAGGTTTTCAGGATGGCTTCATTCTTTGTTCTCTGTCATTTCCAGGCTCATGCAAAGAACAAATTCTGAAAAACTGACGATTGTGAGTCATTGCTCTTTTCAGTCTCTGTCCTGAATCAGGCAGTCTGCAGGATATTCATGCATTGGCTTGAGAAATCCGATGCAGATAGATCACGAAATCTGCATCCTTCTGAATTCACAGGCCGGTATTTCCTGTAAGGACAAAAAAGGCCGTCAGTCAAAAAAAGTGAAACTTCCGTGCGGCATCAAACAAGATTGGCTTGAACCAGAAGAAGAGCTGTCAGCAGGAAAGAACAGTGTCGGTCTTTGTCTTTCTGCCTTTCAAATCGCAAATCCAGGCACGATCAGTCTGTTCATCTAATTCTCTGGAAAGACCCTTTTTAAAAAATCGAAAAAGGGTGCTGCTTCAATGTCTTTCCAAATAAATACAGAACTCAAGACAGAACTTCGAACAGAATCTGCAATTTTTCATCTTTTTTCTTTTCTTTTCCTGTCCGTTACATGTCTATCCTAACAATCCCTGTCTATAATTACAGACATAGAACTGTTCTTTTATTTATCGAAATTGCCCTTCGAAAGGAGCACATATGTTGATTGCCTGGAACGAAAAAGGGGTGTGCAAAGATTCAACCATCAGTTTCTTTGCACACTCGAATACCTTTAAGCAATATTACTACTATGTCTATAACTGCGGGTCTTTTCGCGTGACTTCCGAGTATGAAATCAATCGGGAGGCCGGTTTTTGTCCGCTGCTGATGATCGTGATGGATGGGTCTCTTAAACTTGAATATGAAAAAGAGATTTACTCTGTTTCGTCTTCCGAGATTGTCCTGCTTGACCAATACCATCCGCATCACTACTGGTGTGAAGACAGCTGCTCTTTCCTCTTTTTCCACTTCAACGGAAAAGATACTTCCAGCCTGGTCAAACACCTGCTTGAGGTCAATGGTTCACCAGTCTTTTCGTGCCCGCAGTTTGGACAGATCGTAGAGACCTTCTCCCAGACCTATCGGACGCTGATCTATCACAACCTGAAAGTAGAACGTGAATTGTCCATTATGGTCTATGAGATTCTCTGTCAGCTCGAAAATAACGAGCAGATGTATGTCCATAACATTGAGCATTATTCCAAATCAGTCGGTCAGGCGATCAGCTACTTTCAGCAGCATGTCCATGAAAACGTCACCCTCACAGAGATCTGCGATGTTGTCCATCTGTCCCCCTACTACTTTACCCGCCTGTTCAAAAAGGAAACCGGTTATACCCCCGTCAGTTATCTGAGCAATTTGAAGATCTCGCTGGCCAAACTCATGCTGCGAACCACCAATATCACCATCACTCAGATTGCTGATTCTCTAGGCTACAGCAGCGATGCCAGTTTCATCAACGCCTTCAAACTGCGAACCCAGACCACCCCGGCTGCCTATCGAAACCGCCTGAAAGCAGAAGAACGCTCGGGAAGCATGGACACTCACAACGCACAAACGATCGAAAACAATCCCAGCCTGACAGCCGTTCAACCTTCTGTTGAACTGGAAGATTCTGCAAAAAGCGTGTCCTGGAGCCCGTTGAAAACAAAACGGGAGAAAACAATGTAAAGAGTAAACAATATCAAGAGTATTGAAGAGAATTGCTGAGGAGAGTCATTGAAGAAATGCCGAAAATCAGCCGGAAATCAAAAAATCCAAAGTTTCGTTTCTCTCAAAAGGACCATCTGTCGGGCATTCAAGTACAGTTATCCTGTCTTTGATTTTTTCTCGTCCGTTTCAGGATACTTTACATTTTGTTTCTGATAGGATTCTCTCATGAACAAAAAAATTATCCTGTTGGGAATCACTCTGTTTTCCATGTTTTTCGGAGCAGGAAATCTGATCTTTGCTCCCTTCCTTGGCGCGGAGGCCGCCAGCAGCACGCCATTTGCGTTAGGCGGAATGCTGCTGACCAGTGTGGTCATGCCTGTCTGCTCGATCTATATTATTGCCCCCTATGGCAATGCGTCTGACATGATCAGCCGGATTTACAAACCCCTTGGACCGATTTTCATGACGCTGGTTTATCTGTTAATCGGCCCCTGTATTGCCATCCCTCGAACCGCCAGTACGGCTCTTGAGATGTGGACCTGGGCGTTGCCTGGTTCTTTCTGGCCGATCCTTGCGGTCTTTGCCTTTTTTGGAGCAGCGTATCTGATGGCCATTCATCCTGGCAAACTCAAAGACATTCTGGGAAAAGTCATGGGACCCATCTTACTGGTTTTGATCCTGTTTGTTTCTGTCCCCCTGTTCTTTACCCCGGCCCAGATTGCTTCGCCATCTCCCTCGTATGCAGGCTCGCCCTTTTTTGTCGGCCTCAATGAAGGCTATCAGACCATGGATATTCTGGCCGCTTTCTGTTTTGGCATCATCATTACGATGAACATCCAGAAAATGAACATGAAAAATCCACAGAAAGCCCTGGCCAAATCCGCACTGGTTGCCGGTGTTCTGTTAGCGGCTGTCTACATCCTGCTGGCATTTGCGACCAGCCGCAACAGTGCCATTCTTCAGGAATATTCCAATGGCGCGCAGATTCTGTCCTATGCCGCGATGCAGACCTGGGGCAGCTTTGGTCAGATCCTCTGTGGTCTGATCTTCCTGATTGCCTGCCTGAATGTCTGCTCCGGACTCTTAGCGTGCTGCAGTGAATACTTTGAAGAAACTTTCCACCGGTTCTCCTATAAAACCTGGCTGATTATCTTTACCCTTGCCGGCGCTTTGACGGCCTGCAGTGGTCTGGATGCGATTCTTTCGTGGTCTGGCAAACTGCTTTCCTTCATCTGCCCAGTAGCGATCGTTATTCTCGCCATTGGCCTGTATAACACCTGGAAAGATCGTAAGGCCAAACAGATCTAAGTCGGAATTCAGCATACGCTGCTCATTTCGATCTCTCTTGATCCCATACCATCACATAAGAAAAGGCTTTGAACCTTCCTGCTTCAAGAAGGATTCAAAGCCTTTTTGTTATTTAGAAAATCGCCGTGCTGGACCGCCGGCCGCCAGGAACCTGTGGCTTGCCAGCCAGTTTCTCAGGGGCCTCTTCTCTTGTTTAACGGATTTAACCTGTTTAACGGTTTATATTCGTTTCACTTATCCTTGAAACTCATCAATGGATACGGGAACAAATCCATCTCTGGTCAATGTATACAGTTCTTTGAATCCAGCCTTACGGGCCCGATCCAGGCACTCGTTGATGCCAAGATCCAGATATTCACGGTTGTGGCAGTCGGTATTGATCAGCAGTTTTCCACCATTCTGACAGATCAGATCGAGAATCGGATCCGACGGATAGGCCGAAGAACGATAACCGCGCGAAATGGCGCCGGTATTCATCTCAAAGATTTTTCCAGCCTCAATCAGAGCAAGGATAGCCTCTTTGGCCATGGCCAGAATCTTTGGATCGTCAAAGCGGAAATACTTTTCATCATCGTTATACTTAGCGATCAGATCAATATGGCCGACAATCTGCATGCGATCATTGTGCGCCTGGGCTTTAATTGCCTGATAGTAGGCTTCACTCATCGCATAGATATCGTTGTTCCACTCCTCCGCCAGCATTTTTTCAAAGCGCTCTTTGGAGTAGTCAATTGGACTGGCCTGACCATCTTTTTTTAGGAAGTGAACACTGCCAATGACATAGTCATAGCCATCAGGATTGACCGGATTCATGCTGTCCTCTTCAATCCCCAGAAAAATCTCCATTCCTGATGGTGGATTTTTCTTACAGCGCAAAACATCCTGACGATACGCCTCTGTTTTTTCGGGGATCATGCTGCCATCATCAATTGGATTGTACGCATGGCCGGAAAAGCCCAGGACGGTAAAGCCCTTGTCAGCAGCAGTCTGAACCATTTCATCGATGGAATCTTTTCCATCATCGTAGTAAGAATGCGTATGCAGATTGGATTTGATCATACTCTCTCCTTATCCTTTCCATCCTCTCCCTGTATTGAGACTGGAAGCATCAATACGGAAGGATAGAGACTGGGATGCTCTTTACCGGCGAATGCTGGCAATTGACTATAGATGACTGCCGGCTGGCAAAAAACGGTTTCTGTCCGATTTCCATCTGGCCGATTACAGTTCTTTGGACTGCATGCTGCGATCAAGCAGATAGGCCAGTGTCAGTTTCAGGGTATTGAGAACACCGTCTTTATGCGTGCGCTCGTAGCCATGGCTGGTCATGCAGCCCATTCCAATGCAGGCCGGAGCCAGGTTATTGTCAGCCTGATAGGCGGCTGATGCATCAGAAGAATAGCGGTAGAAAATGTCCATCACCGCATCAATGTCATATTTTTCAGCCAGATCGGAAAGTTCGGTCGTTAAACCCCAGTCATATGGAGTCACGCGGTCTGCTGCACAGATCGAAACTTTCTTTTCATCCCCAGACTGCAGTCCGCCAACCAGACCGATATCTAAAGCCAAGTATTCATTGGCTTCTGCAGGAACAAAACGCCCGCCCATACCGATTTCTTCATTGATCGGGAATGCAAAATAGGTATTATAGGCCGGTTTGAGGTTGTTCTCGGCAAGCAGAGCCAAGGCTTCGAGCAGGACAGCCACATTGGCTTTGTCGTCAATGTGACGGCTTTTGATATAACCGGACTCTGTCGTCACAAATCGTGGTTCTACACTGACCAGATCGCCAGGTCTTACGCCTAAGGCTTCGGTCTGTTCTTTGGTATGAACATCTTCATCCAGCACAATGGCCATTTCTGCAAAATCGCGTTCACGGCTGCGGGCATCATCAAAGACATGCACGGAATGAGACTGGTTAATTAACATACCCGAGTAAGTTCCATTGTGACGGGTGTGAACATACACGTTTTCCCCTTCTACCGAATGGAAATTGACGCCGCCAAGGTTGCGGACATTTAACCATCCATTGTCGGCAATGGAACGAACAACCATGCCGATCGTATCCAGATGCGCACCAACGACAACCGTGTTGGTTTCATCATTTCCTTTCAGGTAAATATAGGCGGTGTGGCGGTTGTCATAGAGAACTTCATAGCCATATTCATTGGCAAACTCTTCCAGCAGGTGGTGGATTTCAGGATAATAGCCGACAACACTTGGGGTATTGATCAGCTTTTCCATCCAGCCCATTAAACGCTCTTCCTTCATCTGGGAGAATAAATCCGTCATATTCATAGTGATTTTCTTTCTGCCTCCATCTTCAGGATCTTTTGAATATTTCCTTTTCTTCATTTGGATTTTTGATCCGAATGTAGTACAGATAGTCAGTTTTTCGACCGCATCGCAATCAAAGCCAGGATCAATCGAGATCAATAGTGATCAATCGACACCAGCAGGGACTCGTCGAGATGACCCTCTGTACGCGTTATAAAAACCAGAATCTGTCGGATTCTGGCCTTTTTCCGTTCTCATTCTATCCTCACTCTGACCAAACAAAAAGAACCAGCCGGTTGAGACTGATTCTTTTGTACGGATCTAATCTATTTTTGTTGGTTCGAAAACGACCCAGAAAGTCAGGCGCGAGAAGCAGCCAGCGCGTTGCGCTGGGCAAGGGCCTGATCGAGAATATCTTCAGCCATCAAGGTCTGTTTCTTGCAGGCTTCATACATCTCTTTGTTCTGTTCGTTGAGAGCAACCAGAAAATCCATGAACTCATAGCTCATATGTAATCCCTGATCGACAGAGATCTGAATATCTTCCTGTTTTTCCATCTCGCGCTGAGGCGGCGTAAAGAAGACATCATTCATACGGCCGGTGCTGCCATTGACAATGCGGAATGTTCCCTGCTCGCCCTGTAAGGTCGCCAGGTAATCCGCGGAGCTGTCTTTGGAACCGATGCAGGTGATGTTCATGTGCGGATATTGTATCATCAGCACACCTGAAGTATCAATTCCATTCCAGCCAAGAACTGGAAAATAAGTGACAGATTCAGGCATACCAAATAAAGCCAGAGCCAGATGAATATTGTAAATATTAATATCCATCAAAGCCCCGCCATCCATCTTGGGATTAAAGGCATTTTCAACAATGAAATCCATGTATTTTTTATACCGGCTGGAGTATTGCGAGAAGTTGAAGACGCCTTCCCGGATCTCGCCGGCCATGGACAGATTGTCTTTAAGCAATCCAAAATTCGGCGTATGGATGTTGGTAATGGCCTCAAAAATCATGACGCCATTCTTTTCCGCCAGTTCAAACAGCTCTTCAGCCTGTCTGCGGCTTGGGGTGAATGGTTTTTCGAGAATGACATTTTTCCCTGCTTCCAGGGCTTTTTTCGCCTGAGGGTAATGCAGGGAGTTTGGCGAAGCGATATAGACGGTATCGATTTCGGGATCCCCAAACATGGCATCCAGATCGTCATAGGCTTTGGGTACATGGTGTTTATCAGCGAATGCGCGGGCTTTATCCATCGTGCGGGAGTAGACAGCAACAACATCAATGCCATCAATGTCCGCAATGGACTTGAACATCAGATCGACAATCGATCCACTGCCAATGGTCGCAAGTTTCATTTTTTACTGCGTCCTTTCCACTGCTTCTGATCGGGAGCAGCTTTTTTCTCTTCCTGACTCGTTATCGTTTGGTTGTCTGCCCCTTCTTTGGTATCGCCGCTGGTTTCACTTCCATCGCTTTTGCGCTCATGGCCTGAACGATAGTTTTTCTTATTGGTCGACCAGTGCGGTACATTCAGGGACATATTTGAATTTTTAAACCGGTTGTTCGGTTTCTTATTTGTGTTTTCGCGGTAAATCTTAAAGGCCACACCGTCTTCGGTGTTCATGCCTTTGACTTTATACTCATTGGCCTGCACGACTTTGGAAACAATCGACAGACCCAGACCAAATTTGCCGCCCTCACCCATGATATATGGTTTAAACAGCGAATCGATCCGGTCTTCTGGCATCTTTGGACCATCGTTGGAAATGATCAGCTCATCTTCGCGGACCTTGATCTTGATGTAGGTTTTCGCATAACGGAAGGCGTTCTGCAAAATGTTTTCCACGCAGACGCGCCACGATTCAAACAGACCATCGAAGTAGACTTCATCGACATCCGTGATCAGTTCGATTTCCGGACGGATCACTTTCGCATTCAGAACAACTTCTTCGACGACATCCTTCATATTGGTCGTTACGCCCTCAGCATCTGAGGAAACCAGATACTCGACGCGGTTCATGTACAGCAATGAATGAACCTTGTCTTCCAGACGTTTGGCATTGTCCAGAATGACATCTACGCTGCTTTCCAGGTCGCCATACGGATAAATGCCATCTTTGATGGATTCCGAATAGGACTTGATGGTAGCGATTGGCGTCTTGAGGTCATGCGAAATGTTATGAATCATTTCTTCCTTGGCTTTTTCCTGCTTGGCCAGTTCGGTGGTCAGTGTGCGCAGTTCCTGGGCCACTTCACCGATTTCATCTTCCCGGTTGATGTACAGATCGACATCCTTGCCCTCTTTGATCTGGGTGATATACGCCTTGATCTGATTGAGCGGGCGGATGATCGAAAATACCCACAAGAGCAGAATCATCAGCAGCAGGAAGAAGACAAGCACAGTGATATAGACCGTCGAATCGAGCAGGGTCGTCCGGGTAGCCTCCGCATAGGAGTCATCCATATAGGAGACAACCACGGAATTGTGCCCGTCATGCTCCGCCTTGACCAAGCGGCAGTAATACCTCGTGCTCTTATACGTCTCGACTAAATCCTTGCTTTCGCCAGTCGTGTTCAGCATTTCTCTTGCCTGTTCGACAAGCGTGGCCGAGAATTCATCATCTTTAGGTTGGGAGATCGGCGAGCGGGAGACCACATCGACTTTATTGGGGGTGACCACAATGGTCGTAATGTTGGTGTCGGCCGAAATATAGTTAAACAGTTCCAGATCAGAACTTGGCTGTTTACCAAGATCGAGAGCATTGATAACCGGAGTCTGTTTGGCCGCAAGCATGTCAAAGATCTGTTTGGAAATGGTGTTGTTGATGCTGTCGGATAAAAAGAACAGGAAAAACAACAACAGAAAGACCACCATTAACAAAATCAAAGACAGAATCTGCTGGGTCAATGAGAGTTTGCGAAACGAATTCTGAAATGGAAGCTTCATCGTTCAGCCTATCCTAAACGATAGCCGTATCCGTAAATGGTATGAATATTCAGTTTCGGCAGTTTTTTACGCAGTCTTCTTAACGTATCATCGACAACGCGGTCGCTTCCGAAGTAGTTTTCATCCCAGACATTTTCAAGAATCTTATCGCGGGAGAACGCAAAGCCTTTGTTTTTGATGAACATCATCAATAAGTCAAATTCTTTGGTTGTCAGTTCGATTTCTTCCTGATCCGAGTAAACTTTGCGCTGTTCTTCATCGAGTTCATAGCCATCGATAAAGATGCGGTTGTTGGTATCTTTATAAGCTCGTTTAATCAAATTGTTGACGCGTAAAACGAGTTCTTTTGGGGAGAATGGCTTGGTGATATAGTCGTCGCAGCCCTTTTCCAGACCGATAATCCGGTCAAATTCTTTGTCACGGGCGGACATGAAAATGACAGGCGTATCCGGGTTGGCTGCACGGATTTCTTCCAGCAGATCAAAACCGGATTTATCATCCAGCATGATGTCAAGAATCCACAGATGAACATCATCTTTGGTGTGAGCGTTGGCTTCTTCATAAGTGTAGTACGAGTTGACTTCATAACCTTCTTTACGCAGGTATTGGGCGACGAGGTTATTGATATCCTTTTCGTCTTCTACGATGTTGATAATTCGTTTCATAGTGACCTTCTTTCACGTTTTACAATCTACATTCGTCTGCTTTTCGATGCGAATGACATGCCTGACTCCTCCAGCCTGAGGGCGACCAGAAGAAGCTGGCAGTTTCAGGATCAGAGTGAACAGGCTAACGGGCGTAGCCTTTTTCCTGAATCAGATCCGTAACCATATGGACACAATCCGCACAGATCTGGTCAGTTGCTGCTTCCACCATGACGCGGATCAGGGGTTCCGTTCCACTTGGACGCACCAGAATGCGGCCGTCATCGCCAAGCAGGCTGGCAACTTCCTCAATCTTGGCCTGGATTTCCGGGTCATCGAGCACAATGTTCTTGTCTACGACTTCTACGTTTTCCAGCAGCTGCGGATAGATGTACAGGCCTTTGGACAGTTCCTGAATCGTCTTGCCAGTTGCCTTCATGCACTGCAGCAGTTTCAGGCCGGTAAACAGTCCGTCTCCGGTGACTTCATCTTCCAGGAAAATGATGTGGCCGGACTGCTCCCCGCCGATCCAGTAGTTGTTCTTCATCATCTCTTCAAGAACATACTTATCGCCGACCGGGGTCTGGATGTAGTCGATGGAATTCTTGTCAAGTGCCTTATACAGGCCAAGATTGGCCATTACGGTGGTTACAACCATATTGTTGGCCAGATGTCCTTCAGACTGTAAATACTTGCCCAGAATATAGAGAATATAGTCTCCATTGATCAGTCGGCCATCGGAATCGACCGCAATCAGACGATCCGCATCGCCATCAAACGCCAGGCCGATATCGCACTGGTTTTCAACCACGAAGCGCTGCAGGCCTTCTGGATGGGTCGATCCGGCTTTGAAGTTGATGTTGACCCCATTTGGCGCTGCATTGATCGCATCAACAGTTGCTCCCAGCGCATCCAGCGTTTCAACAGCGGTTGAGCAGGCGGAACCATTGGCCAGATCCACCGCAATATGCATGCCGGTTAAATCGACCGGGATCGTCTTTTTCAGCCAGGAGATATATAGCTCCAGACCTGTATTCCAGTCGAAGTATTCACCGACTTTTTCACCGGTTGCTAAAGGCACTTCGGTTAATCCGTCCATATAGTCTTCGATCTGAAGCAGAATTTCTTCTTCCATCTTGATGCCAAGATGGTTGAAGACTTTGATGCCGTTGTCATAGAACGGGTTGTGTGAAGCGGATACCATAATGCCGCAGTCAAAGTCTTCATTGCGCACCAGATAAGAGATCGCCGGTGTCGGGCAGACACCAAGCAGATATACATCCGCTCCAGTGCTGACAGCCCCTGCTGCCAGTCCCAGTTCAAACATGGAACCGGAAAGCCGGGTGTCGCGGCCGATCAGAATCTTGGCATGTGCTTTATTCTGAGAATAATACCAGCCCAGCCATTGACCGATTCTTACGGCCATACCCAGAGTCAGCTGCTCGTTTGCACGGCCTCTGACTCCATCCGTTCCAAAATATTTTCCCATTCTTTTTCCTCCTTCTCCATCAGCGAGCACTGATTTTGTGCTCTGGGAATGCCGATAAGCATAGAAACCTCCCCAAAGAATGCTCTTAGGAGAGGTCTGGTTCTCTGAGTCGCAAATCTCCCGAAATTCAGCCTGATGATCTCATGACCTCATAGAGCTGAACAAGGATCTTTGTCGTTTTTGTTTACTGCCCCGTTGTCTCACTGTCCTGGCTGCCTGCTGCTTCCAGACTGGCTTCACTGGCCTTGCGTTCGGATTCTTTTTCGGACGCTTCCTGCGAAAGAGCCGAAGTGGTCGAAGAAGAACTGTTAACCAGCGTTACCGTAGCGGTCACTGTCGAAGGACTGATCGTGACATTGACCTGTTTGCCCTGGCTGTCATAGGCAACCAGTGGCACTTCAGCAACAAAGCCACCCTCATTTCCAGAGGTATCCACAATCGCGCGGATCGCCCGGATAGCATTCAGCTTGTCGCGGGTCGCACGAACCGTAACCGAACGGCTCGATAAAGTCGGTTTGTTATAGGCGTTAATCGACTGGCCGGTTCCGACAATCAGATCCGGTGTGATAAAGAACGTCTTGGTATACTTTTTAGCCAGCGTGACCTGAACAGTCGATGGATTGACTCTCACATTCAGTCCGGTTGGCAGTCCTGCGGCATCCAGGGAAACTGTATTGGTTCCCTCACCCAGCGAGCGCAGATCCGCAGTCACAGAAGCCGAGTTCTGCGTGCGGACTAACTGAATATCCGCCGCATCCCCTTCTACGGTAATATCGGCTGTAGTAGGAAGGCCGGAAACTTCATAGGTATTTTCATCCACCAGGACTTCAACCGGAATAGCCGCCAGATTCAGCGTGACGGCATCCTTGTTGAACAGGCGAAAGGACAGATCCTGATAGTTAATGGAAAGGCAGATCAGTAAAGCCATCACCAGCGAAGCAATCAAGGAAAGCTTGTCGTTATAGATAATCCGGTCGAACAGTTTGGAAATCCGGCTGGTAATGGTGCGAAGAAGCCTTGTCAGCCCCGAAAGAAACTTCTGAACGCGGCCGGGCTTTTTCTCTTTATTCTCCATGTTTCTGGCCTCCATTCAAATCGGTCTTGTCATCTGCCTGCGAACTTGCATCCTCTGCCTTTGCGGCCGGTTTTTGCGCCTGCTTTGCAGGACGTGCCTCACTTTTTGGCTGGTCTGGAAGCAGATTGACAACTTCTAAAGGTTTAACCCGGTCATCTACCTTTTCCGTTTTTTCTGCTCGATGCTGCTTTTTGCCAAACGAGCTGGAAAGGTTGCGGGTGGCATTGATGACGGGCTGGAACATGGATTGTCTGGTTTCATTTGACTTGCCAAGACGACTTGTCAGATACCGGTACAGACTTTCCGGGGTATATTGGGTCAGTGTTCCTTTCTGAGCGACAGAAATATTGCCAGTCTCCTCGGAGACGACCAGCGTAATTGAATCACTGACCTCGGAAATGCCCACCGCAGCACGATGTCTTGCACCATACTTGGAAGGCAGATCTTTGGCAGTACTTGGATAATAGGCGGCTGCGCATTCGATTTTGTCACCATCAATAATGACCGCGCCATCATGCATCGGGGTGCCATACTGGAATATGGTTTCCAGCAGTTCACTGGTGACATCCGAATCCATCTGAATGCCGGTTTTGGCATAGTCTTCCAGCGACTGACGCATCTGCAGGGTGATCAGCGCACCGGTTTTGGTTTTCGACATATCGGAAACGGCTTTGACCAGTTCATTGATCATGTGGTTAATCCGCTCGGCCGGCAGGTCCGGTGCATAGCTGTCATTGGTTTTTCCCATTTTTTCAAGCATCGAACGGATTTCTGGCTGCAGGACGATCAATACGATGATCATTCCCCAGCGCAGAACAAATTCCAGCAGATAGCTGATGGTTTTAAGCTGCAGCACATCCGCAAACAGTTTAAATAAGAGCAGTCCAAGAATGCCTTTGACAATCTGAATGGTTCGGCTGTTATTGCGTATGATCCGCATTCCGGCATAAATCAGCGCCCACAGAACGCAGACATCCAGAATGAGCCGCAGGATCAGTTCAATATCGGATAAAATCATCCGATCCCTTCTTTCTTATTGCTCGAGCGCAAATTCGATATAATCATGCACACTAGGGAAGCTGTGTGCGGCGATGACAGTCACTTCTTCAGGCGCCAGGGAATGCGCTGCAGAATTCTCATTGGATTCAAGCATTGGAATGTCGTTGTGTGAATCTCCCATCGAGTAGGTATCCGCGTCGTCAACATCGATGTACGCTTCAACGAAGTCAAGGCCGGTAGCCTTGGAGACACCTTTGGGTACAACATCCACAACGAAGTTGTTCGCAAATGCGGTTACGGCTGAACCAAAGTACTGGTTGATTTTATCCGCAAGACTCAGTGCTGCTTCCGGTGTTGTACAGGAGAAGACGATCTGAGCAAAACGGCCGGAATCCATGATTTCTTCTTCAGTCCATGTCGGCTGAATATGAGGATAGCGATGGTCCTCCAGGTTTGGATGGATCACAACTTTGTGACGGTTGATCCCGTCATTGACCATGTAGGAGACGATATCCGGGTCTTCGTGGCTGGCAAACATCAAGTCGATTGCGGTGATGTTGTCCAGACTTGTTTCGAGCAGCATGTTGTCCTGGGCATCAAAGACCATACCGCCGTTGTTGGTCACATAGTAGTCCACAGGGATCTGGAATTCGTCCAGTTCGCGAGTGATAGACTCTTTCGAACGTCCGGTAACAATCGCAAAAATGTTACCCAGTTCGCGCCAGTGTCGGATCGCTTCGATATCTTCCTCAAGGACTGAGTTTCCAAACTTCAAAGTCCCATCATAATCTGTAGCAAGTAGCTTCATAAAATGTTCCTCTTTCTCTTGATCAGTCTAAAACTGCATTCTTCTTAATCATATCATAGAATCGATTCATTCCCGCAGGCCCGTTTTCGAAGATGAAAGGCAGAATGTAAGCGGAATCAAAAAGAGGCGGAAAGCACGGAAAATCCGGCTTTATTGCGCTTCGAAGCCTTTCAAATCCTCTCTCTAACAGTAACAAAATCCGTCAGAAATTATGTGATTTTTACTCTCACATGTACGAAATATTTTCTCTTTGCGCTCAGGGATCTTTCAAAAACCAGTCTGCACTTCTTTTCTGCCAGTCAAAGTCCGTTTGGATGAACAAAAACAGTCCTCTTCCTGACTTTTGAAAAGTCCCAACGATAATCCAACCATAAAAGAAACAAAGAGCCAAGCAGAAATTCCTTAACCCCATACAACCGGTGCAATCCATAAGACTTATCTGGTTTTACAGTGTAATTTATGTGGTTAAAATGAAGATTAAGTACAATGTCTGAAAAGAAAAATTGAAACAGAAAAAATTGAAACAGAGGAGAATAGAGATATGGAAAAAATCTTATTTGTCTGCCATGGAAACATCTGCCGCTCCGTTATGGCCCAGTGGATCTTTCAGGATCTGGTCCACCAGCACCACCTCGATGATCAGTTTGAAATTGACAGTGCCGCAGTCTCGAGCGAAGAAACCGGCAATCGGATGTATCCCCCTGCCCGCCGCAAACTGACCGAAAAAGGCATCCCCTTTGGAGAACACAGAGCAAGACGGATGACGCATGCTGACTATGACCACTTTGATCACATCTATATCATGGATGACTCGAACCGCCGCCTGATCAGACGCATTGTCCACAATGATCCGGATCATAAAATTGAACTGTTAAAGAAAGATGGTTCCAGCATTTCGGATCCCTGGTATACCGGTGATTTTGAACAGGCGTATCAGGACATTGTCCAGGGATGCAAAGAGCGTCTGGATGAGATTCTCAGCCAATAATCTTTTTGATTTTTTAAATCCAGGACAGTCATTTTGGCTTTCTGTGTGAAATTGCCCCGCTCTATTGGAAGCGGTATCGCCGCCTGATAGACTGACAAAAAGAACACTTCAGAAAAGAGAAAAGGAATCAAAATTTACGATGAAATTCAAAGATCTTAAAGACTATCACGCCTACTATGTAACGACCGTTTTATTTCTGGTTTCCTGCCTGATCTTCAAGGATATGGTTTTCTTCCCACTGGCCTGCTGCTTTCTTTGTTTAGGCTTTGCCAAACAGGCCAAAGCAAACCAGAAACTTACTTCCTCAAATGCAGACGCACCAGAACAGCCACGTCTGGACAATCCTTCCAACCAGTAAATCCAGCAGCCGCAAGGCTGCTTTTTCTTTTGACAGCCAGATCTTCGCTGCCCTTTTCCCTTTTGGTGAGGATCCTGCCAGGATACCCCAGAAAACCAGAGTCCCTGTAAAAAAGAAGAAGGAAAAAATGAAAAAAGACACCCGAAGGTGTCTTGCATCCAGCAAACTCAAAAAACTCTGGTTTCTGTTCTTCTTCATTCGTCTGATCAGCTTCGTTTATCCTGGTCACCAAGTCTGATTGGCTTCGTCTCTTGATTCGCTTATTCACCCAGGGCTTCTTCTTTGGCCGGTGTTTCCGGCTCGGAGGAATCCGAGCGCCGTACTTTCAGACCCAGTTTCTTTTTCTGGGCTCTGGACAGGGGAACTTTCATGGAATGGTTCAGTTCCACTTCATCCTTATAAATTCCGGTCAGATACTTGCCATTGACCAGATAGGAAATGTGGGTGCGCAAAAAGCCGTACTTGGCAAAGATTTCATCGAGATCAGCCAGATTGAGCCGGCGGTGGAATTCGCCTTTGCGGGTATGGAAATGCACATTCTTGCCAATCTTTTCCAGGTAGTAAATATCTTCAATGGGAATATCGATTTTCACCCCCTGATAAACCAGCGAGTAGCATTCTTTCTGGCTGGCCTGGGCTTTGATCAGATCAGAGATATTGGTCAGATCCTGACGCAGGTTGGCCTTGGAAATATAGAGTACCCGTCTTCTGGTTTCGGCTGCCTGTTTGGGTGCCGGATCCTTGCAAAGATAAACAATCAGGGCGGCTGGATTGTCATGGACAAATACACTTTCCAGGCGCGGGGTCTGGAACATTTCATCAAAGAAGAAAATCTGGTAGTCTTCTTCTTTCATCGCTCTGGCCAGCATGCTGGCTTTATAAAAATGCCGGAACGTCCAGTCGATTCTGGAAAAGTATCCTCCCAGCAAAAAAACAATATCTTTGGTTTCCTTTTCATGCTCAAGGATGGCGACTTTGATCATATACATCCTTCCTTTCAGCTTATCCTTTCCTTCGTGGCTGTATGTCCTGGCGGAACACACCGGATAAGTCCAATCCTGATTGTAACCGAATACAAAGCCAAAATCCTGCTTTCCTGGTAAAGAGGACGTTAACTTTGAAAAAGGAAGCATTCCAGGCGATTTACTTGCATACATTGCAACGTCAACTTTATATGGGCGCGTTTCTGTTATCTGACTGGCTTAACCATCTTCTCCTGTTCTTTCAGCCGCTTCATGCCATCGGACCAAAAGATAAACAGGCAGAAAGACAAAGCGATAAGCAGGTAGAAAATCGAAATGAACACAAGTTACAAAGCAATTAAAAAGACGGGAATCAGTCTTCTACAAATTCCCGTCGAATATCAGCACCTAAAGCACGCAGCTTGGAATCAAGCTTATCGTAACCGCGGTCGATATGTTTAATTTCATGAATTTCAGTTTCACCATCTGCCATCAGACCGGCAATGACCAGCGCTGCTCCGCACCGTAAATCAGTTGCGGTGACTTTTGCCCCATGCAGCGGAGTTGGACCGGTGATGTATGCGGATGGAATTTTCACCAGAATATCCGCACCCATTTTTTCCAGTTCCGGGCAGTGCTTGAAGCGTTCAACATAGATCTCTTCGGTAACCGAAGAAACACCATCCGAACGAGTCAGCAGTGTTGTAAATGGCTGCTGAACATCAGTGGCAAAGCCTGGATATGGTTTGGTGGTAATGTCGGTTGGACGTAATGGTTTCGAATGATCGTTGCCATAAATATGAACCGAGTCACCAGTGAAATCGTAGTTCACGCCAATTTCACGCAGCTTGGACAGAATCGCATCCAAATGCTGGGGAATGACGTTGCGAATCCACATATCATCGGCCATAGCTGCTCCGATCAGAATATACGTTGCCGCTTCAATCCGGTCTGGAATGATTTCGTGCATGCATCCTTTTAAGGATTCCACCCCATCAATGACCAGCGTACTGGTTCCCATGCCGTGAATGCGGGCACCCATTTTGTTGAGCAGTGTGGCAATGTCGATGATTTCCGGTTCACGGGCAGCGTTTTCGATTACTGTCCGGCCTTTGGCAAATACAGCCGCCATCATGATATTGATGGTTGCGCCAACCGAAGAAATATCCAGGAAGATCCGGGCTCCCTTCAATCCTTCAGGCGGTGCGACCAGCACAGTGCAGTCATCCGCATAGTCTACACTTGCGCCCAGTGCCTGGAAGCCTTTGAGGTGAAGATCGATCGGGCGCGGGCCAAGATGGCAGCCGCCCGGGTTTTTAATCTGGGCCCGGCCGTACTTACCAAGAAGCGCTCCCATGAAATAATAGGAGGCCCGCAGTTTCTGCACTGCCGGAGAAACCAGTGGTCTGTCCTCCATAGTAGATGGATCGATAATCAATGTCTCAGCATCCGGTCTGGTGACCTGAACGCCGAGTTCTTCTAAAAGTTCAACTAAAGCTTCAACATCAGAAATCTGCGGTACTCCGTAGATTGTCACTTTTTCTGAGCCAAGTGCGGCCGCGGGAATGAGAGCAACCGTTGAGTTTTTACTGCCGGAAATCGTAACTGTTCCATTGAGTCGTTTACCGCCTCTGATTTTAATGACTTCTTCCATATGCGATTGTCCCTTCCTCTCGTAACAAACCCTGCCTGCTTCTGTGACGTACTCGAATGCAGGAAAAACAAGTGTTTTCAGGTTGTATACCGATCAGATTATACAGTCTTTTTGAACAGAGTAAAGCTGCCAGAAATTACAGGAAGATCCTGACTTCTGGCAGCTGACTGAAAAATTCTTGATTTTGTCTATCAATTGCTCATTATCCGACCAATGCTGCCACTTCTCACGGGCCATGACTGGTTTTATGTGAAAAAGTGCGAGATTTCCGGTCGATTTCTGAAAGGGCTTTATGTAAGTGAAATTCAAAACAGATTTTCACAATTACTCATTGTGTGCAGCCGGTTTCTTTTTTGCGGGCTGACACAAGAATCCGGTTTAGAATCTGGTTTATTTGCGTTCAAGAACCGGGGTGCGGCCGGCACTGACCAGATCGCCATCGAGGACGCGCACTTCATCGGGCTTGCGCAGGTTGGTAATCACCATGCACACCGTCTGATCGACATTCAGACTGTCGAGATACTTGCGGTTGATGCGGATCAATGGGGTTCCAGCTCGCACCCGTGTGCCTTCAAGAGCGAGCGTTTCAAATCCGCGGTCACGATACATTCCAGCATTAAAGCCGACATGAATCAGAATCATATCTCCGTTTTCGGTTTCCAGACCGACGGATTGTTTTCCGTATGGAACCATGGCAACCGTCGCCGTGCACGGGGCCACAATCAGATCATCCTCAGGGACAATCGCTACGCCCTCTCCATACATTTTCGAGGCGAAGACCGGATCAGCGACCGCACTGAGCGGCATCAGTTTGCCATTGATACAGGCGGTCAGCCGCTTTTCCGGGCCGCGTTTTTCCTTTCTTTTAAAATTAGGCTTCATGTTTCGTTCCTTTTAAATGGGTATCCATCCAGTTGGTGATCTCTTCGAGACGACGCTCACGATGAACCGGCTTGCCAGAACGGGAGAGTTCATGGGTTTCCTTATGGAAGAGCACCATCTTGGTTTCTACTCCATTCTGGATCAGGCCATTTAACATCTGATAGCCCTGCTCAATCGGGCAGCGATAGTCTTCATCACTGTGAATGAATAATGTTGGGGTCTTGGCGGTTGAAATCGTCCGCATTGGAGAATGCCACCAGAGTTTTTCGGGATTTTCCAGACCACACGCCTGCTGGTCAACGACAAATTCCGGTCCGATGTCACTGGTTCCCCAGAAAGACAGCCAGTTAGAAATCGAGCGCTGGCTGGCCGCTGCTTTAAAGCGATCGGTATGCGTGATGATCCAGTTGGTCATGAATCCGCCATAGCTTCCACCCGTTACACCAACGCGTTCAGAGTCGATCTGTGGAACCTGAGCCAGAACGGTATCGGTAAATTTCATCAGATCTTCATAGTCATCGGTTCCATATTTGCCGCGCAGGTCTGCATAGTCATTGCCCTGGCCATCGGATCCGAACGGGTTGCAGAAGAAGACAAAGTAGCCATACGATGCCCAGAGCTGCATTTCATGGTAGAAGATCGTTCCATAAACCGTTTTAGGGCCGCCGTGGATATCAAGAATGGCTGGATATTTCTTGTCTGGATCAAAGTCTTTTGGATAGAGCACCCAGCCAAGCTGGCTGGAATCCTGGCTGCCAGTATAGAAAATCGGCTTGGCCTGGGCGATGTATTTGTCTTTGAGTTCGGGATGGAAATCAGAAATCTGGCTGACTTCACCATTTTCCATCTTGTATAACTCCTGCAGCTCTCCTGGTTTTGCCCCAATGAAATAGAGCACGCCTTTGGCAAAGCCGAAGCTGTGAATGGTTCCCGGCCATTCCAGAATCTGGTGAAGTGCATCCCCATCGACATCAAAGAGGTTGTTGTGGTCGACAATGGTGCTTGTAAAGCAAAGGCGGTTTTTGTCCATGCAGGTTGCATTGCCGCCAAGCAGGGCACAATCGGTGCCAACCGTATTGCCCAGGCATTCATGCCAGTCGGCAATCAGATCGATCTTTTTGTCAGCCAGCGAATAGGCATACAGTTTTGGATTGGAGTTCAGACCAATCTGCCTGCCATCACTGGCAAAGAATAAGAGTCTGTTTTCATCCGCATCCAGATTGAACAGATCCATATGGGTATTGATCAGATGGGTGCGGGTTTTGGCGATCGGATCATATTCGTATAAGGACATGGAGAAGAATGACTGTCTGGCTCCTTTATCTTCATTGGCCGCAAAGTAAATCTTGCCATCTTTTACGATAAAGACATCCGGTTTGAGACCGTTGGTGATTGGATCCGACAGGGTTTTTGTCTTGCGGTCATACAGATAATAGTGGGTCCGTTTACCGGCAATAAAGCCCTGACCGTTCATGTAATAAGGAGATTCGGCCAGCACTTCATAATCTTCGGCATGCGGATGCTTATCTTCTGGGGTGTGTTCAATGGAAAGCAGCATCAGATCCGGATTGATGAAATCGAGAATCTGCACGCCTGGCTGATTAATGACTTCAGCCTGAATGGCTTCCCCGCCTTTTAAAGGCAGCCGCCAGAAGGCGGTTTTCTTTTCGTCATCCTTGAGCGGTAAAGTGAACCATAAGGTTTTCTTGTCTTCAAACGTATAGGAGGATACGTTTTTGCGATCGGTCAGCTGCGAGATTTTTCCATCTTTGCAGAGCATCAGATCGTACTCGTAATTGTTATTGGCTTCATTGGCCTGGGCTTTGACAAAGACAACATTTCGGCCTTTGGTCTTCAGCCCGCCATAAAAGGTAAAGGAATAGAGATCCTTAATTTCGATTGGGTTCATCCAATATCTCTCCTTTTCAATGTGTGCAAAAGGTACCTGCAAAATAAGACCTTTTCTGCCTGGTCGCAAAGAAAGATTTGTATCTCTTCTTTCGCGCTCTGAATTTGAATCAATTTGTCCATGAAACCGATTTGTTCATTGAATGGATTCGTTCTTGAAATCGACTTGCTCTTTGAATCCGTATGTTCCTGAATTCGTCTTATCCATCCACGCCAGTTTCTGACAGAGCAGCCGCGCATTGTTTCGAAATAGATGCAGATTCCCTTTCAGCTGTGGCCTCAAGCCATTTGAAAGAATCTGATCCCCTGAAACTTCCTGTCTCGAATAAAAAAGGATGGGCAGGCAGAAAAGCAATATTCCCTCATAGTCTACAACAGTTTGTGATTAAATGGTTTTCGTTTTTCCAGACAGGCAAAGGCTTCGGCAAAAAAACGGCCATTCTGGATTTAAAATGTATCCTTGATCAGTCAGCATTGAACCAGACTGTACGTTCTGATGCCATTCCGGCTCTCTTTTTCAGGCAAAAACAAACCAGGCAGAAAACAGATCAGATAGAAAACAGATCAGATAGAAAACAGATCAGATAGAAAACAGATCAGACAACAGAAAAAGGAGAGCCGAAGCCCTCCTTATCAATTGTGATTTGAATTGTCTGAATGATTCAGCGTGCGATCTTACGCTTTGTTAGCGGAACCAAGGAAGTTGGTTACATAGTCTTCAACCAGAGCCTGGATTGCATCAGTTCCTGGTTTGAGCAGTTTACGTGGATCCCATCCTTTGTTAGCGAGATCTTTGCCGTCTTCTACATATTTACGTGTAGCAGCAGCGAAAACGAGCTGGCATTCTGTGTTGATGTTTACTTTGGAAACACCAAGAACGATAGCTTCTTTTACCATTTCCTGTGGGATACCGGATCCGCCATGGAGAACGAGTGGTTTACCTTCTGTAACTTTCTGGATTTCGCCGAGAACTTCGAAGTTCAGGCCTTTCCAGTCTGCTGGATATTTACCGTGGATGTTACCGATACCAGCTGCTAAGAAGTCAACACCGAGGTCAGCTACAGCTTTGCATTCTTTTGGATCAGCAACTTCGCCGGCAGAGATAACGCCGTCTTCTTCACCACCGATACCACCAACTTCGCATTCGATGGAGATACCTTTGGAGTGAGCAAGTTCGATCAGTTCTTTGGATTTTTCGATGTTTTCTTCGATTGGATAGTGAGATCCGTCGAACATAACAGATGTGAATCCAGCTTCGATGGCTTTTTTAGCGCCTTCGTAAGTTCCATGGTCAAGGTGGATTGCTACTGGTACTGTGATGTTATAGAAGTCCATGATGTTTTTAACCATGTCAACGGCATTCTTATAACCGCACATATATTTTGCTGCACCTTCGGAAACGCCGAGGATTACAGGGGACTGTTTAGCTTCACAGCCAAGCAGAATGGCTTTGATCCATTCCATGTTGTTGATGTTGAAGGCACCGATCGCATAGTGGCCTTCGTGAGCTTTGTTAATCATTTCTGTCGCAGATACTAACATGACTCGAAAATCCTCCTTTATTCAACGATACTAGTTTATCCCAACCCCGCCTGAAATTAAAGACAGATTCTTCTCGCCATTCGTTCATAAAACGTTTGATTTTATTCATTGTTCCATGTGTAAAAGATTATTCTATTCTTTTATTTGGTTGTCTTTGTTGTCTGATGATCAAATTATCTCTCCCTGTTGTTCTCAGACGAAATCAACCCTGTTTTTTCTGGAGGTGTTCCCCAAACTGGTTCACAATGATTCCCAAGACAATTTTCCCTTAATCTGCCGCACTTTCGAGTTTTCATCTTCCTGCCGATTTTCCGTTTTTCCTTTGTTCAGGCCATCCAGAAGCGCTCCGGATTCCAGAAAATTTCCATCTTCGCTTTTCCAGAAAGGCCAATATTTCCCTGTTCACTCACGGCGCAAATACTGCCAACAATTTCACAATCAATCGTTTCTGAAAGTCCTTTTCTCTGTAAAGAGAGCTCTGTCAAAACGGTTTCAATCTTACATTCCTGACTCCGACCCTCATATTTTTTAAAACAGAATTGTTAAATAACCAAACAGTGACCAAAGAGAGCCTTTTCAAGTAGGATGAAGACACCTTCGACAAACGGAATTCTTCTCCTCTGAAGATGAAAATGCCATCGATGACTCGACAACATTGAAACCTAAATTCCCCACTTTATACACAGGTAGTCTCTGAGTTCGGACTCAAAGACC
>LinusII_BA0109CM-p1__coassemble_1289_pt1 | contig 24166 bp, 19 predicted proteins | sample LinusII_BA0109CM-p1__metabat2_low_PE_034 | metagenome-assembled genome bin LinusII_BA0109CM-p1
CATGGTTGATACGGGAGTTCGATTCTCCTCATCTGCTCCATTTGAAAGTTCACGGACGAGAAATCGTCCGTTTTTTCGTGTTTGCTCGTTCCAATCTGTTTGGATCTGTTTCTCTCCTTGCCTGCCGTTTCATTCTTCCCTGTAATTTTTCCTCAATGAAAGCAGATGTAGTTCAATGGTAGAACACGACCTTACGGCAGCTGGTATGGAAATTCGATTCTTCTCACCTGCCTTTTGTCAGTGCAGTCTGCCTTTGATCTTTCTTTGGGCTTTGCCTAAAAGCATGGCATAGAAAAAGACCGGCATAACCGGCCTTGGAGTTTGAAACTTTGAATGTCGATTCTTCGAATTCTGAATCCTTGAAGAACCGATTTTTGGAATCGTAAAAACAAGTGAGCGTACAGCTCGAGTTTAACGTAAAGCGGCACCAACGGCTGGAACGATCTGTTTCTTACGGGAAACATAACCGTTCTTTTCGAATTCTGGAATGGCTTCGTCCAGAATATGGGCATCGGAACCGGCGACAAGGAATTTGGATCCTGTGCCATCGATGTTGGTAAAGGCGATCACCCACAGGCTGATGCCCAGTTTTTCAGCTTCGGCATCCATGAATTTCTTGAAGTCATCACGGATTTTATCGATATCTTTGTAGTCATAGATAAATACCTGGCTGATGGCTGTTTTGATGCCGGACAGAACGAATTCTTTGCAGTCCTGATACAGAATTTCCTTGAAGTCTTTGCCTTCAATGGTTGCTGTATGACGGAAAAGATCTTCAGCCATTTCGGCTGCATTCAGACCGTATTCCTTTTCAATGCGCTGGGCAGTAAAAATATCAGTTGGCGTGCAGGTTGGTGACTTGAAGTTCATTGTGTCACTGATCATCGCATACAAAACGAGTTGAGCGATTTTCGGATCCATCTGGATGCCATATTCCTGATACATCATCGCAATGATGGTATTGGAAGAGCCGACAATCATATTGCGGAATACGATTGGACGGGAGGTTTCAACATCCCCAATCCGGTGATGGTCAACGATCTCCAGAATTTCACCCTGATCGCGGTCGTCAATGGACTGTTTGGATTCATTGTGGTCAACCAGAATGAATTTTTTCGGTTCTGCTTTTAACAGGTGGTAACGTGCAACCGATCCGATGATCTTATTGCCTTCAACCACTGGATAGGAAGAATGACGGGTGCGAAGCATTTTCTTTTCGACATCTTCCAGATATTCCGTTGGATGGAATTCAATGGCTTTAGATTTTGGCGTCATGATGAATTCGACTGGGATCGCCCGATAAATCATCTGAATAATCTTCATGATGTTATATGGGGTGCTGATCAGAGTTACGCCCATGGATTTGGCCATTTCAAAAATATAATCGTTTGGAACAAAGTTTTCGGCAATGATGATGACAGCAGCCCCTTTGGCCATGGCTTTAATCATGTCGTCTTCGTGATCGTTGAGCACCATGATAGCACCAGTTAAATCACGTTCCATCATCTTTTTATCCGAGATTCGGACATCGCCGCTCTTGGTCCGGGTTCCTTTATACAAAATTTTGCCGTGAACAACGTCGCGCAGGTTTTCATCCGGTGTGTCTTTTAAAAGATTGCGGGTAATATTGAGATCCTGCATCTGGACTTTGGAAATATCGGCCAGAGTAACCATGCCGGCTAAATCTCCGTTGTCATCCAGGACGTAAATGGTTTTCGTATTGTTGCTCATCATCAGATCCCAGCCATAACGCAGGGTGTCCTGACGGTTGATCAGAATAGCTTCATCAATTTCAATTTCTTCCAGCGAGTTTTTCGCGGTTGTCAGTCGCAGCGGGGCTGGCACTCCGACTTTGTTAAGGATGTATTTCGTTTCGGGATTGAGATGTCCAAGACGGGCTGGAACAACATTTTCCCCCAGTTTCTGTTTGAGAGCAGCCAACGTAATGGCGCCGCACACAGAATCTGTATCTGGTCGTTTATGACCAATAACATAAACAGGCTGATTCATGATTTCCTCTACTATCTAAATCTCTAAGTCTTATTAGATGGTACAAGTATATCACGATCAGCCTGTTGAATTATTTGCTTTCAGAATTATCGTCAGCTGGAGAGTCTTCACTGTTGACAGCGTCTTTTAAGCCTTTTTTCAAAGTGAATTTTACAGTTTTGCTGGCAGGGATGACAATCTGCTCTTTGGTTACCGGACTCATGCCGGGTCTTTCGCCTCTGGATTTGACAACGAACTTTCCAAACCCCGTCAGATCGACGACATTGTCTTCGACAAGATTTCGGGTAATCAGATCAAAGACCGTATTGACATAAAGACTTGAAGTTTTGAGTGGTAAAGAAAGTTCTTTGGAAAACTGAGAAATCAGATCCTTTTTGGTTACAGTACTCATAATTAAACTCCTCTTGTCTACCATGCAGATTCAACCTTACCTGTCAAACTCAGCTTTTTGACTATACATTAACAAGAACAGACACAGGTCTTGCAGATCAAAGGAATTTATGAGGCAAGCACTCTGCTTTCTCCTGCTTCCAAATCCAAAACCAATTCAGGCTTGGAGGCATGAAAAAGCAGTGTGATTTCTGATCTTTTCTTTTCATTTGGGAAGAGTGATCTTCCAGGTTTAACGATGGCACCCTGATCGTCCGGGTTTCTTTTTCCATCGCACGCAGCTGTGTTCTCAAGGCCTGAATAAGCGGGCTGACAACATAAATATTATTTTAAACACTAGCTATTATTTTTAACAGTATATGCACACCTTTGGTCTTCATTTTCTTGCTTCCGTTTCAAAAATGTATGGATTTTATGCGTTTTGACCAAGAGAATCACCTTAAAGTTCCATTGCAGAAAACGACCGTGTCTCTTTACTTTTCCATTCTCTCTTCAAATCTGCTTTTTTGCATGAATGGTGGTCAGCGCTTCATCTATGCATAATCTGTAATCTGCCTAGTATTTTAAAATAATGGACAGGATGAAGAAGACCGTTCAAAGCCAATGCCGCTTTGACATTCTGTTTCCTCTTCTTTCTACGATATACCAGAGTGATGGAAAAGGGCATCATTTGTAAGATAAGAATTTCTGCTTTTTCCAAACTTGCCAGCTGCCTAACCAATCCTGCCCACTTTTGAATCGTCCCATCTTTTCTACAACCGTATTTCCTTTCTTTTCCTCGTGTTTCAAAAAAGAGAATGTAATCGATCAATCGAAGCAATTTGTGTTGGAAACTGTCATCTACCGTATTGATGTAGATGACTTAATGAAAAGAGATTTGTTAATAAAAACCTGGACATAGAGATTTGGGCAGAAAAAAACGGCCAGAGCATTCCTTGCTTCTGGCCGGACAAAATAAAAAACCGGGTTATGGTACCCGGTGAAGAATTCAAGATGGTGCCGATACGCGGAATTGAACCACGAGCTCATCCTTACCATGGACGTGTATTACCATTATACTATATCGGCGACTGCTTGATTACTATATGATATTTTCCAAGCCATTGCAACCCTTTTTTCAATTCTTTTTAATCCAGATCATTTGATCACTGGATCTGTGAATTGAGGGGCTTGAAGCAGGTCCATGCCTGTTTCGAATCGCTTCGGGAAAATCCGTTGCTTATTATCATATAGATTTTTCTCTATTGCAAGTCCTCCAGCCAGTTTTCGGCAAGTTCCATTGGTAAACAACTACATTCCTGAAAGATCCATCCATTTCGTCAACAAAAGCGACATTGTAACTGTCATCGCTTCCCGTTTCCCTGACCTATTTTCGGAATTTGGATCCGCCTTTCTTCAGGTTATTGTTCTTTCATTCCTGTTTCCGGCTCAAAATATTGATATCCATTCGCTTCTTCAAATTCCGGAGCAAATTTTTCATAGTATCCCCGGTCGGTAAATTCATAGGGTGTGTTTTCACTGCCCAGCGTCATCTCCGGCAGATTGATCAGCAGAAAGCAGAAGCCAAACATCGCAGCCACAGCCATCACCCACTGTTTGAAGCTGGGACGGTTTGCCTTATCCTTGAGTAAGCTGACCGCCAGCCCTATGCACACAGGCAGAAAACCGAACAGTGAGGTAACCAGCCCCGGAGAATAAAGGGTGTTCATTCCATAAGGCCCAAACAAGGCCATATCCTGAATGCCGATGGTGAGATGGATGATCACCTCAAACGCTGAAAAAAGCATAATGGCGATGCCAGCAGGTTTACGAAATCCCCATACCTTCAACACCACCAGACCCAGCAGTACGCCACCAAAATTGGTAATCATATCCGTCAGCCGGTTCATTGGGTAGCGGCTTAGCAGGGTAGATCCGTGGGCGATGTTATAAGAGTAGTGCAGTCCTCCCGGCAGGACCCATTCCTCCAATACATGAAGGATCAGTACAATGACAGCCAGAGTACACAAAATGTTGATTTTGTCCCAGTTCTTTCTATTTTTCCAGATGAGGATGGCAAGATAAATTGCGATCGCCGCCATGACATACAGCCAGATGGACAGCCAGCTTTGCAGAATCGTTTCCATATACGTAATACGTAAGCTCCTTTCAAATTTATGTTGGAGCGATTCTAACATAGGTGAATTTGCGCTACAATAGTATCGAAATCTATGCTACACGGACTGAAATAGTTGTAGCGAAATAGGAGTGAGCCTATGTATCACATCAGCAAGGACAAGCGGGCAGCCCGCTCAGCAGCCCTGATTTACGATGGACTTCTGGAGTGTATGAAAAAGAAGCCTTTTGATGCGGTCACGATAAGTGACCTGCAAAAGGCTTCTGGTGTGGCACGAACAACTTTTTACCGGGCGTTTGACAATCTTTCGGATGTTTTGTACTGGAAGTGCGATACCTGTTTTTCCGAGGCACTGGCTGCTGATGGACCGGAACAGTTTTCCAACGAACTGGATCTGGCGCTCCATTACTTTGGCTATTGGGTGGAACGCAGCGATATTTTGGAACTGCTGATGAAAATCAACCGCCAGGATATTATTTATGCCTGCCATATGAAAAACGCCGAACTATTGCGGCAGCGCTTTGGAGAACTTCCCGGAATCGATACAAAGCATGGGAATTATTTTATCGCCATCCGCACTGGTTTTACCATCAGCGTATTAACCGCCTGGCTGAATGGAGGACGGAAAGAGAGTGTGGAGGAATTATCAAGGATCTGCTCTTCATGCTGACCAAAGACTTATCCCGCAAGTAATGCCTGCGGGTTATCTCTAAAGCTCGCAAATTTTCCCTTCAAAGCTGCCTGGGAAAGAAAATAAAAGAGGTCAGAAAGGTCATGATTTTTCGTATTTAAAAGACAAAGAAGGCACCGAGTATGATTCTGAAGCTGAGTACGAGCCTATAGGTCATTCTCTATTGCAAGTCCTCCAGCCAGTTTTCGACAAGTTCCATCGGTAAACCAACTACATTGCTGAAAGACCCGTCAATTTGGTCGACAAAATCGACATCCTGAATGCCATAACTGCCTGCTTTGTCTAATGGACCGCCGCTTTGCACGTAGGTTTCAATCTCTTCATCACTCAGATTTCGAAAATGAACACGGGTAGTCACGACTTCCTGACGGACTGTGTCCCCATCAAATAAAGCTACACCGGTTTTGACTTCATGCCAGCGTCCGGAAAGCTGATGAAGAGTCTTGCTGGCATCAGCCTTGTCTTTTGGTTTTCCTAAAATCTGATCTCCATCTACAACAATGGTATCCGCACTTAAAACAATCGCATCTGGATACGTCGCAAAGACTTCTCTTCCCTTTGCCGCCGCTACTTTCTTTAAAGCCGGATCAATTGGACCTGTTTCAAAGACTTCATCCCCTTTGGCGGGAATGCATTCAAATTCCGACAGGACTTTTCCTAAAAGCTCTTTGCGTCTTGGTGACTGGCTGGCAAGAATGAATGGTTTCATAAGCTCTCCTCTCTTCTTTGCAAGTAAATTTCTATTTTCTAGATTCCTGTTTTCTATATGGTCTACAGATCAGATCATGGTCTACAGATCAATCCAAATCATTTATGACCGATCGACCCATATACGGATAGCTCGATCCGGATCATTCTGGTTTTCGACTGTGGAGAACTCCTATTTTCGAGTTGATTGTAACAGCTTTTGGGCTTCACGCCTCCGCCAGCATCTTTGGATCCTGCTCTTTCGGGCCGCTCCTTTAAAATCTGGTTCTTTCAAATCTTGTCTTTGAAAGAATTCTGATTTTGGCTATACTTCTTTTACTTATACCTTTTTTCCATTCATCCTTGCCTCTTTATTTCCATACGTCCTTATATTCTTGTGTCTATCTGGATTACTTTTGAAGCGAAAGGCCTGGATGAGAAGAGCTGGATGCAAGGCCATCGGATGATGGCATCGACTTTTCAGGGAGGTTTCTATGTCAAAAATCACCAAAAACGCCTTAAGCGCTTCGCTGAAGAAACTGCTTCTTCAAAAGCCGTTCGACAAAATCACCGTTACAGATATCACCGAAGACTGCGGACTCAACCGCATGACTTTCTATTATCATTTCCAGGACATTTATGATCTGCTGGAATGGACGTGTCAGGAAGATGCCCACAAATATCTGAAAAACAAAAAAACTTATGATACCTGGCAGGAAGGATATCTCAATATCTTCTATGGAGCCCTTGAGAATAAGGAATTCATACTCAATGTCTACCACTCGGTGCGTCGTGAGTATATCGAACAATACCTCGACCGGGTTGTCAGCGATCTGCTCCTTGGTGTCGTTGAAGAGCGGGCTGCCAATATGACGGTGCGCGAAAAAGACAAACTGTTTATTGCCAAGTTCTATCAGTTTTCCTTTGTCGGCACCATGCTCAAATGGATCGACACCGGGATGAAAGAAAAGCCAGAATACATTGTGGAACGAACCGCCACTCTGATTCACGGTTCCATCACAAGAGCACTCGAAGCCTTTCGAACAGACAGATGCCCTTCAAATAAAGCCTGTTAAACCGGATCTCTTCGATTTCCGGTTTTTGTTTTTTTACACTTTGAGCCGAGTGATAAAAATCTGATCACCACCCGCCTGCTGTTTATATCCCATCATTTAAAATTCTTGTATGCTACAACCACCAAGAACAAAGCCAGTCTTCAGAGATCAAATTTGACCGATCGAAAGACTGTAATCGATCAGTTTATCGATTGGATGACCCTTCTCAAAGAAGAATTGCTCTGAAGCCTTCGTTCTGAGAATTGTCTAATTCAAGGAGGACATTATGTACTATTCAAGTGGTAACTACGAAGCATTTGCGCGTCCGGAAAAACCGGAAGGCATCGATGAAAAATCCGCCTATTTTGTCGGCACTGGGCTTGCTGCTCTGACCGCTGGATGTTTCTTAATCCGTGATGGCCAGATGCCTGGCAACCATCTGCACTTCTTCGAACGGGATCCCGTTGCCGGCGGCGCCTGCGATGGCTGGTACTATCCAGGAAACGGCTACGTTATGCGCGGCGGTCGTGAGATGGATAACCATTTCGAAGTCATGTGGGATCTGTTCCGTTCTATCCCAAGTATCGAAACCGATGGCGTCAGCGTTCTGGATGAATACTACTGGCTCAACAAAAAGGATCCTAACTTCTCCTTATGCCGTGTAACCGAAAAACAAGGCCAAGATGCGCATACCGATGGCAAATTCGGTGTCAGCGATAAAGGCTGCATGGAACTGATGAATTTCTTCATGACACCAGATGAAGAACTCGAAGACAAACGCATCACCGACTTCTTTGATGAAGAAGTTCTCGATACCAACTTCTGGCTCTACTGGCGCACCATGTTTGCGTTCTACAACTGCAACTCAGCTCTGGAAATGAAACGCTACATGACCCGTTTCATCCACCATATCGATGGTCTGCCAAATCTGAGTGCCTTACGTTTTACCAAATACAATCAGTATGAATCCATGATTCTGCCAATGCAAAAATACCTGGAAGACCATGGTGCTCAGTTCCACTTCAACACTGAAGTTCTGGATGTAAACTTTGATATTCAGCCTGACGGTAAAAAACGTGCGGTAAGCGTTGTATTGCGTCACGATGGCAAAGACTCCACACTTGATCTTGGCGAAAACGACTACCTGTTTATTACGTTAGGAAGCAACGTTGAAAACTCCTCGATCGGTGGTCAGGACAAAGTCTGCGAATACTTACCAGAAATCAAAGAAGGCGGATCCTTCGATCTGTGGCGCCGGATTGCCGCTCAGGACCCAAGCTTCGGTCATCCTGAAAAATTCTACTCTCACCCAGAAGAATGCAAATGGATGGGCGTTACGGTAAATACTCTCGATGACAAGATTCTGCCTTACATCGAAAAAATCACCAAACGTGATCCATTATCCGGCAAAGTTGTTACTGGTGGTATCGTCACTGCCAAAGACTCCGGCTGGCTGATGTCCTGGACAATCAACCGTCAGCCTCAGTTCCATTCCCAGCCAAAGAACCAGGTTCTTGTCTGGCTGTATGGTCTGACTCCAGATGAAAAGGGCGACTTCATCAAGAAACCGATGGGCGAATGCACGGGTAAAGAAATCTGTGAAGAATGGCTCTACCACATTGGTGTGCCAGAAGATCAGATTGAAGACCTCGCAACCAACTCAGCCAATACGATTCCAGTTATGATGCCATTCGCTTCTTCCTACTTCATGCCGCGTGCCAAAGACGATCGTCCGGCAGTTGTACCAGAAGGCGCTGAAAACTTCGCATTCCTCGGTGAATTCGTTGAAACACCAAGAGATACCGTCTTCACAACTGAATATGCAATGCGTACCGGTATGGAAGCTGTCTATACCTTATTCAATATCGACCGTGGTGTTCCAGAAGTCTGGGGCAGCCAGTATGATATCCGTGAGCTGCTCAAAGCAGCCATCAGTCTGCGTGACGGCCGTCCATTAAGCGATATGCACTTCAACTGGATCGAAAAACTCGAACTGCACAAAGTGCTCGGCCTGATCAAGGACACTGATGTTGAAAAACTGCTCAAAGCCTATCACGTACTTTAAGCCTTAAGTGGAAACGGCTTGAGGTCAGAGCTGTTAAAGCCTCACCCCATCCGGAATCAGACAGGGATACCTGTTCATCTGTTCTTGAGGATATGTTCTTGAGAAGGTATGTTCCTGAAAGCTTGATTCCACCAACTCTCTTCTCATTTTGCCAATCTTGCCTCGTCTTACGACGGGGCTTTTTTCATGTCTGGCTGTTTGATTATTGTGGGTCTGATTGTTTGGGTATTCCATATTTGATCGCTTGGTTGCCTGTATAACTTCCTCTGATTGTCTGCATCTTTGTCTGCAGATAGGTCTTCCTGATTGCAGATCTATCCACAAGAAAACCCTGACTCAATGAGCCAGGGCTTATTTGAAGAAATCAATTGTTGAGATCTTTGGTTCGAAAATCGAATCAGATTTTAACCGTTTGCCGTTTGGGTCCGGTCCTCTTTCGATCCTTTTTCAAGTTTCAGACCATCCAAATAGACAGGCAGTGTCTTTCGGGCCAGAAGGCAGAGCCCGGCAACAGGAGCCAGGCCAGCCAGCAGTTTGCCGGCAATCAAAAAGACCATTGATGAAAACATTTCTTCCGGACAGATGACAATCATGAAATCCGTTGCCGGATTGAGCAGCCAGTCCATGTTTCCCGGGAACACAACCGTATGAAACCAGGTCCAGAAGCCGGTGAAATCAATGAACCACCAGAAGCCAAAGAAGACCAGGACGACCGCAAAGCAGACCAGGCCATCGAGCAGTCCCTGCATCAGGTCATACAGACCTGCCAGCTTATTTCTTGCCAGAAGCAAAACCATCGCAACGATGCATAAGATCCAGGAGATCACCATCACCCAATAGGCGCGCTGCCACAGCGTCCTGACATCCTTCATATGACGGATTTCCTTGGTGTTGAAGGTTGGCTGCACCTGATTTCTCCAGGTGATCGTCCCATTGAGATCATCCCGTTTGCCTTCAACGTAATCGGTCATCATGAAAATCGAGTCTTCCAGATCGGATGAAGTGATATTTTCTCTTTCAGCCAGATGGATGCGCTCATACAGATCCAGATAGAACTGATGATCGAAAACAACTGAGCTGACACTTGAGAGCAGCATGGCCACCAGAAAGAAAATGCCAAACTGAAACGACAGAATTCGATTGAGTTTCATTCTCTGCCCTACTCGACGCTGACCAGCGAGGCGCTGTTGACATGGTCGAGTTTTTTAAGCAGGGCCACCAGATCTTCCACATTACCGGGAAGATCGGTAATATCCAGCGTCAGAACGACATTGGAAACCTGGTTGATTGGAATGGTCTGGTTGATGGCCAGAACGTTGCAGTTGAGCTGCGCAATTCGGGTCAGAATCATCGACAGGACACCTTTTTCGTCGTGGATGACCAGTGTGATGATGGCCTTGCGGCTTGTATTTTCCGGTTCAAAGGGGAAAATGCTGTCTTTATATTTGTAAAACGTTCCGCGGGAAATACCGACCATTTTGACGGCTTCACAGATTCTTCTTGTCTTGCCGGTGCGCAGCAGATTCTGCGCTGCGACGACTTTTTCAATGACTTCCGGAAGAATATCGGAACTGACCAGATAATACTTATCCATAGTTCACCTCCGCGCCCTGATCACTGACTTTACACAGGCGCAGTTTCAGATGGCTGCCCATCTCTTCAAGAACTTCGCGGCAGGCTAAGTAGTGCTGCAGGTTGCGAAGTTGATCTTCATTCTGACTGACAAAGGCCATGGTGGGTCCAGATCCGGAGATCCAGAATGGAATCCGATCTTTTTGCGCCAGCGCATAAAGGTCAGGATAATCCTTGATCAGTTTGCTTCGGCTTGGTTCGTGGACAACATCCACGCAGGCTTCAAACAACAAGTTTTCATCTCCATGCACCCAGGCATATTCAAACAACAGAGCATGTCCGACCTGCATGGCGGCATCATGTAATGGAATGGAAGCCGGCAGAACTTTGCGGGCTTCTTTGGTGCTCACTTCATAATCAGGGATCACAACGAGAACATGCCAGCCATGTGCCCCCAGATCAATCGGCAGGACTTCCTGATTTCCATCCTTCGCATTGCCTTTGGTAACACAGGAACATAACCCGCCGCGCAAAGCGGGAGCTACATTGTCCGGGTGGCCTTCAATCTGAGTGGCCAGATCCAGTTTCTGACGATCACCAAGATGCAGACCTAAAAGTGCATCTGCTCCTAAAATTCCGGCTGCAATGCACTGAGAAGAAGAGCCAAGGCCTCTGGCAAATGGAATATCCGAATCAATATGGATATGCACCCCTGGCACTTCGACATGGCAGGCTTTGCACGTATAGACAAAAGACTGATACACCAGGTTGTCTTCACCGGCATATTCCTGTGGACAGCCAGTAATTTTCAGGGTTTCGGCTGGCTCAAAGGAAATCTTTGATTTCCAGTCCAGTGCGAGCCCCAGGCAGTCAAAGCCAATTGAACAGTTGGCACTGGTTGCCGGAGTACGGACGGTGATCATTGAAAGATCTCCATTGCCTTGGCTGCAACAGATTCTTTCATCTCTTCGGGAGCGATCACCGCATCGTGAAGAATCGGCGCATCCTGCAGGGCGGCAAGTGGAGCCGGGATCGGATCGTCATGCATGGTCGATAACTGTTCCATGGCTTTCCATGGATCTTCCTGACTGACGCCAAGGGCATCGAGAACATCCTGCGTGAATTTATACGGGGAAGCCGTTGCCAGCGCGATTACTGGAACATCCGAATCTTTTCTGGCTTCTTTTGCCAGGGCATAGGCGGCAGCGGTATGAGGATCGAGCACATACCCGGTTGCATCATAGGTTTCCTTAATCGTTTCCTTGAGGGCTTCATCATCGTAATAGCCACCTTTAAACATCGACTGAATGACTTCTTTGGTCTTGTCATCAAGTTCATAGAAACCTTTTGTCGCCAGATCGTTCATCCAGCTGGCTACTTTTTCTGTATCTTTACCCGAAGCATAGTAAAGCAGACGTTCCAGGTTGGAAGAAATCAGGATATCCATACTTGGCGAGATCGTCTGAATGAATGGACGGTTGCGATCATAGACACCATTCTTTAAGAAATCAGTCAGAACATTGTTGGCATTGCTTGCGACATAAAATTTTTCAACGGGCAGTCCCATCAGCGAAGCATAATAACCGGCCAGTACGTCACCGAAGTTGCCGGTCGGTACCGAAAAGGAAACGGGATCGCCAAGAGCAATCGCGCCTTTGTTGACGAGCTGACGGTAGGCATCAAAGTAATAAACAATCTGCGGAATCAGACGGCCGATATTGATCGAGTTTGCGCTGGAAAGCACGATCTGCTCTTTATCCAGACGTTCACGCAGTTCTTCATCTAAAAACAGTTTCTTGACCATGCTCTGGGCATCGTCAAAGTTGCCCTGCACGCCAAACACCCGCACATTTTTGCCGGGCTGGCTGGCCATCTGTTTTTGCTGGACGGCTGAAACTTTGCCATCCGGATAGAACACACAGATTCCGGTATGGTCTACATCCTGGAAACCGGACATGGCAGCCTTGCCGGTATCCCCGCTGGTTGCGGTCAGAATCAATGCTTTTTTATTGGTTGCGGCCAGCGCCTTGGATAAAAACCAGGGCAGAATGGTCAGAGCGACATCTTTAAATGCACTGGTTGGTCCTCTGAACAGTTCAAGAACCTCAACATCCCCTACTGTTTCGAGCGGGGTAATCGTGTCGGGTTGATCGACTTTAAACGTATGAGAATAGGCGTTGTCAATGCATTCCTGCAGCTCTTGCTTGCTGTAGCCAGAAAGCAGCTGGTTAAAGACCATGCTGGCAATGCCTTTGTAATCAGATTTACACACTTCATTTAAATCCAGTTTTTCTTCACCAAGATTTGGCCAGACGTACAATCCGCCATCAGGTGAAATCCCCTGGAGAACAGCCGCTTTGGCTTCAATTCCCTGGGTATTCTGTCTGGTTGACTGGTAATAAACTTCCATAACTTCCACTCCTTGAATTTGCACATGCCCTATGATACAATGTGCAAGTTTCAAATACAAGTGTTTTTATACAGAGAACAATTCCCGCAGGAAAACGTTGTAAAACCGCTGAAAATCAATTGAAAATAAAAGAAACAAACTGGTTTTTTCATCCAAAACGGCCATTCTGTCTTCAAAAAGAAGACAAAAAGAACCGTTTTTCGCAATCCAAGGATAAACTGTCCAGACAGACCTGACAAAAAATTCTGCCCGACTATGGCAGAAAAAACAGGTGCCTGATTTTGAAAAAATCAGCAGCAATCACGAAAAAAATACAAGGAGTCTACAAGGAGTCTATATGAACTGTGTCCTTTTAGGGTATGGAACCGTCGGCAGAAGCGTCGAAAGTCTCTGCCAGAATCATCCCGATCTCAACATGAAACATGTCTTTGTCCGACCTGCCAAAGCAGACGAACCTTACTTCACAAGCCGCGGCCAGGAAATTGTTTCCGATCCAGCCATTGATCTTGTCTTTGAATGCCTCAACGGACTGGAACCGGCCAATACCCTGATTCGCACAGCCCTTGAACATGGCAAGACGGTCATTTCGTCCAATAAGGCGGTCATGAGCAAGTATCTGCCTGACTATCTCGAACTGGCAAAGCAGCATGGCGGCAAAGTTGCCATTGAAGCCACTGTTGGCGGCGGCATTCCAATTCTTGATGCCCTGCTTAAACTCTCCCGTGCGGAAGAGCTGACTGGCTTTGAAGGAATTCTCAATGGAACGAGCAACTATATTCTCACCAGCATGGAAGCCAACGGCACTTCTTTTGAAGATGCCCTGCAGGATGCCATTGCCAAAGGCTATGCCGAAGCCGATCCGACCAACGATATCGAAGGCATTGATGTCTGGTATAAAACACTGCTTGCAGCCTCTCTGCTCACCCATGCCCCGATTCTGGATCTGCCAAAGCCACTTGGCATCTCAAAAATCACCGATCAGGACATTGCGTTTGCCAAAGCCAACGGCCGCAAGATTCGCCACATTGCCAGAATTGAGCGGGATGGTGACCATCATGCATCTCTGATCGCTCCTGTTTTTGTACCGGAGACTGATTACTTTGCGTCCGTTCAGGAAAACTACAATGCCCAGCTCGTTTATGGACACAGTTTTGGCAAGCTTGGCTACTATGGCCAGGGCGCCGGGGGTCTTGCAACTGCCCAGGCACTGGTTGCTGATGCGCTGGATGCCGTGGATGGCCGTACCCATCCGATCCTTCTTGACCGGAATTCTTCACTCAATCCCGATCTGATCTGCACAGACTGGATTGTCCGGCCATCTGATCCAACACTTTCTTTAAACGAAATTGAGGGATTTGAAACCGCCATCCACTTTGACAATGCCGGAATCTCATCGCAAAAATGTCAAAAAGCTGAACAATTGGAAAGCGATTCCAAAAATAAATCCAATCTGATGGTGCATCCTGACCAAAAAAGTCATACAACTTTAAACACAGATCTCTCCGGTCCGTCTGGCGCATACTGGTTGATTGCGCAAAAGACACTCGACTCGCTTGAGCCCTTACGCGATCGTGATCCGGAAATGATGATAGGAGTGTGGAAAAGCGAATGACCTTAAAAGTCACAAAATTTGGCGGCTCTTCAGTATCCTGCGCCAGCCAGTTTGAAAAAGTTAAAAACATTGTCTTATCCGATCCGGACCGCCGGTTCGTAGTCGTTTCAGCGCCAGGCAAGCGCAATTCCAGTGATTCCAAAATCACGGATCTGCTCTATCTGCTCGATGCCCATCGTCAGTACCATGTCGATGCGAGCAATGTCTTCAAGCTGATCAAGGAACGCTTTGTCGAAATCAAAGAAACCCTTGGCTTAAAGTATCCAGTCGAACGCGAACTCGATGAAATGTATGCCCGCCTGCAGACCATGACCCAGAACGAAATCGTCTCCCGCGGTGAATACTTCTGTGCCAGACTCATGGCCGAATACCTTGGCTATCCATTTGTAGATGCAGCCGATGTCATTCGGATCAACCATGATAAAAGCATCGACTGGGATGCAACCCGGGCTAGACTTCGTGCGGTGATGAATACAACCAGCCGCTTTGTCTTCCCTGGTTTCTATGGTCTTTCTTCCAATGACAAAATTATGGTTTTCTCTCGCGGCGGAGGCGATATTACCGGATCGATTCTGGCCAATATCTTTGATGCCGATGTGTATGAAAACTGGACTGATGTTTCCGGCTTTCTGATGGCTGATCCCCGTGTCGTCAAAAATCCGGAACCCATTACCCATATCACATATTCTGAACTGCGTGAGCTTTCTTATATGGGTGCTTCTGTCTTACATGAAGAAGCCGTCTTCCCAGTCAAAGAAAGCAACATCCCAATTCATATTCTCAACACCAACCGTCCACAGGATGCTGGTACCATCATTCAGGAAACCTCGAGTGTACCCCGCAAGTATCCAATTACTGGTCTTGCCGGAAAACCTGGCTTTCTGTCGATCTATATTTACAAAAAACACATGTCCAACGAAATCGGCTACATGCGCAAAGTTCTGTCCGTGCTGGAACGCTTCAATGTATCCATTGAACACATCCCTAGCGGCATTGATTCCTTTACCGTTATCGTTTCAAAAGCCGAAGTGGATGACAGCCTGTACGAAATCCTGCATGCGATCAAAAAAGAAGTTCATGCAGATGAAATCAAAGTCCAAGACCACATTGCCCTGGTTTCGACCGTCGGCAATTCGATGTCCCACCAGCCTGGCAACGCCGGCCGCTTATTTGAAGCCTTGGGCCGCGAAAAGATCAACATTCAGATGATTGCCCAGGACTCCAACGAGATCAACATCACCATTGCCGTCGATGAAAAAGATCTTTCCCGGACCATCAGCGTTATTTATGAGGAATTCGTTCACCCGGATGATTCCCAGATCCGCCCGGTTGAAGTCGAACCTTTTATTGAAGTCGTTGACGTTGCCCTGGATACGGAATAAAACCATCCAGACCGATTTGCTCTTACTGATCTATCTTGACAGATCATCAAGAGCAGTCAGATCAGGAACAATCAGATCAAAATAACCTCGGAAACGTGAGGAATAAAAACGGCCTGAGTGAGACTCAGGCAAGCAAGGAGAAAAAAGAGCATGAAAACCATTGCGATTGCAGGAGCAACAGGCGCTGTCGGCCGACAGATGCTTGAATGTCTCAAAGAGCAGAAGATTGAAGGAAATGTAAAACTTTTAGCCTCGGCGCGGTCTGCCGGTAAAGAAATTGACGGCCATATCGTAGAAGAGCTGACGGAAGACTCCTTTCAGGGCGTAGATTACGTTCTGGGAGCCTGCGAAAATGATGTAACAAAAAAATGGATGCCCTGGGCCCAGAAAGCTGGCTGCGTTGTTGTCGACAACTCTTCCGCCTTCCGCCTGGATCCAGATGTCCCACTGGTCGTTCCTGAAATCAACGCCCAGGATATTGCCAAACACAAAGGCATTATCGCCAACCCGAACTGCTCAACCATTATCGCTTTAATGGCTCTGCATGATCTTGATGATCTCTATGACATTGAATCCATCATCTGCACAACCTTCCAGGCTGTTTCAGGTGCCGGTGTCAAAGGAATCGGAGATCTGGAGCGCGAACTGAAGGATGAAAAGGCCACACCTGAAGCATTCGCCTACCAGATTGCTTTTAACGTCATTCCCCAGATCGGTGGTTTTGATGAAAATGGCATCACGTCTGAAGAATGGAAAATGCAAAATGAGGGCCGCAAAATTCTGCACAGCCCAAAACTGAACGTGAACTGCACCTGCGTGCGCGTTCCCGTATGGCGTTCCCATTCCGAATCCATCACCGCAAAATGCAAAAAGCCGGTCGATCTGGATGTATGGCGCGAAAAACTGGCTGATTCCCAGGGGGTTGTTTTGCGCGATGATCCGGCAAACAACATCTATCCAATGCCAATCGACACCACCAATCAGGACGATGTCTTTGTCGGCCGTATCCGCTATGACCAGGCCGATCCGGAAAAGAAAACCGTCAGTCTGTTTTGCTGCGGCGACCAGATCCGCAAAGGTGCGGCTTCCAATGCCGTGCAGATTCTTGCCCGCCTGATGGAAAATAATTAACAAACCGAATCCGAGAGGTCTTTTCGGCAAAATCCGCCCCACTCCATCAAAATCATACAAGATGCCAGACTCTGGCATCTTTTTTTGCAGGAATTTCTCACCGGATCCTTCTAACCATTATTCTGAAAGTATCAATTCTGTTTTTTTGCTGGAAATGACTCATTCTGTCTAAAGGCTGCGTATATGAAAGTGAAGCGGCGATTATAAGACAATGGCAAAGTTCAAGGCAAAAGCAGCAAGGAGATCCTTTCTAAAAACAGGCCTTCCTTTTCAAAAAGGATCCGCTTTTCGTTTCAGAATTTTCCTGCTGCTGCCCAAAGGCAAAAAGATCTGGTTATTTCTCGCGGGCAGCCAGAATCCAGTCCTCACATGCCAGTGTGGATGAACCGTCACTTCGTTGCATAAATTGTCTTTCTACAGATACAGCCAGAAAGATACATTCGTTTTTTTGAAAGGTATCTTCCGGCAAAAGAGAAGGAGAGAAAAAATGAAAATCAAGGAAATTTCTCAGGGATTGAAAGCCTCCGGCTACATTCCCTCTTTGCAGATCAGCTATGCAGTCAAAGCAGCCATCGACTGCAATACGCCGCTGCTGATTGAAGGAGACCCAGGGGTGGGCAAAACGCAGCTGGCCAAAGCCGTGGCCAACATGCTCAATACCGAACTGATCCGGGTTCAGTTTTACGAAGGACAGACAGCCGACAAAATCCTGTTCGACTATGACTACCAGCGCCAGCTGCTGACCATCCAGGCAATTTCTGCTTCATTGCAGGAAACACTCAAAAACAAGTCTATCGATGAATGTCTGCAGGCAGTCAGCGGCCTGAACTTTTACAGTGAAGACTTTCTGATCGAGCGGCCTTTACTCAAAGCTATTCGCAGTAACAAACGCTGCGTCCTGCTTCTTGACGAAGTCGATAAAGCTTCCGAAGAAATCGAATATACGCTGCTCGAATTTCTGGAAGACTATTCCCTGTCGATTCCGCAGCTTGGAACCGTTCATGCCGATGAAAAAACAAGACCGATTGTTATCCTGACCTCCAACCGATACCGGGAGCTCTCCCAGGCTTTACGCCGGCGATGCAGTTACCTGTATATTCCGACAAAAACGAAGGGCGAAATGTTAGAAATTCTCAAAGCCAATGTTCAGGCAAGTCCAGCCCTGCTTGAGGAAGTGGCCAAAGTCATGGTTGAACTGGCAAAACAGTCGACCAGACTGCATCATGTTCCTTCCGTTGCGGAAGCGATTGAATGGACCAGACAAATGGTATCAGCCGTTGATGACCCCAATGTAAAACTGGCCAGTACGCTCGGCGCCCTGTTCAAAGACGAAGAGGATTACCAGCGCTTTGTAAAATCAAATGGAACCTGTTCTTCAGTTTTTGATCCCTGCAGCCAGATTCTTGCCAGCATGGCGCTGCAGACTGAATCTGAAGAGGCTTCTGAAGAAACTGAAGAGACCTCTGGAGAAATGGGATGACTCAGACTTCTGAACAGAATGGCTTTCTGATTGAATTTTGCGACTTTCTCAACCAGAATGGGTTTTCTGTATCCTCCCGGCAGCAACTTTCTGCGCTGGACATGATCAGTCAGGTTGAAATTGAAAGCGATCAGCAGACAGAAGAACAATCTGATAAGAAGAAAGACCAGAAAGAAAAAGACGATTCACTGATCAGAATCTTCAATGTGGTCTTTTCAAAAACGCCTGAGCAGACGACCTTGCTTCCCAAGCTTTTTCACTATTTTCAGGCAAACCAGGAAAGAATTACCCACAAAAAAGAAGAGGATGAACAGCATCACATCCTCCAGGGCATCAAAAGCGACTTAAACATGCGCCTGAAGGCCATGAAAGCAGAAAGCAAGAGTGAGCGGGAAAAGCTGGAAGAGCGGCTCAAAAAAGAAGCCGACCAGAAGTTTGACCAATGGTGGGAACAGGAATTTTCAAAGTCCTTTGACAAGATCGAAAACTCGCTTCGACTCATCGGGCAGCTCCAAAAAAAGCTCGAAGAATCCGGCTTTCAAAGCTTTCCCCAGGCGACTACAGAGCTTGGCCAGGTTCTGGAAAAGACCAGAACAGCATCACCTCAGGCTTTTGGAAATTTTCTGCTTGGCAGTCAGTATCCGGCAGCCATGGAACAGGCTTCTTCATGGATTCTGGATTCTTTTCAAAAAAACGACAAGGCAGCCTGCACTTGGCAGGGAGCGATCAGTGATCTTCTGATCCTGGTCCGCCTGGAGATGGAAAAAATGGAGGCTGCCAGCGCTCAGAAACGAAACGAGCTCAACCGCGAAATCAAGAAGCAGCTTTCGCGCTTTGATGCCGAACAAAACAAACGAGCCCGTGGCATGGCGGATGAGATTCAAAAGACACAGAAAAGTATTGATGAGATCGTTCGCAAACAGAAAGAAACGGTGCCTGACTTTATCAAAAAGCTCGCTGCTCAAAACCATCGTCCTGAATTTGACGGCGGTACCTCAGCCGTCCAGACTCTGCGCCAGGACTTTTTGATGGATGATGGGCTTTTGCAGACAAACCTTACAAGCTTAAGCGCTGAAGAACAAAAGCAGATTTATGAAGCCATCCGCAAAAATGCCCTGGCCTTAAAAACGCGGATGCGCCGAAACATTCAAAGTACGGAAAGAAGAACTCTGGATGTGGGAGCAACCATTCGCACTGCCTGTAAAACAGGTGGAATCCCGCTGCAGCTGCAGTTCCGGCAGCCTCGTCCCAACAAAACCAGAATTGTCCTTGTTCTGGATATTTCCGGCTCCTGTATCCGTGCCAGTCAGATGATGCTGACCCTGCTGCATTCTCTGGTCGATGTCTTTCCCGGCGGAATTCAGGTCTTTGCCTTTGTCAATTCGCTGTATGACATTTCCCGCATCATGGAAACTGAAGATGTCAACGAAGCCGTTCGCCAGGTCTTTGCGATCATTCCAACCCGCGGGGTGTATTCGGATTACAGCAAACCGCTCCAGACACTCTGGAAAGAGCACAGACAGGCTTTTACTTCAGAGACAATGACCATCTTTATCGGAGATGCGCGCAACAATCGCAATGAATCCTGTGAAGGAATTTTTAAGCAGATCTCCCGCACCAGCAAAGTGTGCTGGTGGCTGAATACCGAATCGCCAAAAGAGTGGAACACAGCGGATTCCATTGCGGGAATCTATGGACAATACGCCAGAATGATTCCTGTTCTTTCGACCGAAGATCTGCTCAATTTCCTGAAAGCGCTTCATTAACCACAGATAACTCTTGCTACAGAAAGGAGGACAATTTTGAGTAAGAAGTATAAAAAGAACCTGCAAAGCTGGCTGGAACAGCATCCGGATTTTGAAAATGATATGAAATCCAGGCTGAATGATCTGCTCAAAGACTCCATGGGGCCGCTCTATGATCCAAACTCTTCAAAGATCACAGGCTTTACAAGATGGACGAATAATGGCTGCTGCTATGAGGCTGTATTACGGCAGGACGATCTGCAGGTGCAGGTTAAACAAAGCCTCACCTGGCCGCTCATTCAACAATACAAAAAAGCCGGAGAGCAGGCTGTAATTGAAAATCTGTGCCAGGGACTCTGTGCCAGTTTTCGCCAGGCGGCCCCTGATAAAAGTGAGCAGCTTATCCGTCCTCAGATCCTGAAAATCCTCTGGAACGAGTTGATCGCAATGGTCGAAAACCAGGATCCAGTTTTTCAGGGACTGAAAGCTACCATTACACGTTCTGAAGCTCTCGATGGTCAGGGAATGCTCAGATATCGATTAAATTTATTTACCTTGGATCATGTGAGGCTGCTGGCCGACAGACCCTTTGGACAGCTCAGACTAGGTTCGATCTCTGAACAGACCTGGTTTCCTGATTTTGGCCGAATCATTATTCAAAACCCGGTCTTTGGATTTTTTGCGATTGACCATAGTACAGAAGGGGAAGTACTCACGCCTGAGAACATTCATTCCGTACTTACAAGCTTTATGAATGAACAGATTACGACAGCTCTTTCTCATCCAGTTAGACTGACCCAGTCCTTGAGCGTTGATACCCACAACAATCTGGCTTTGATTGACCGTACTTCTCTGGACTATATCTTCCCTCTGACTATTCTTCCAGGTCTTGAAAAGTGGCGGACGTTTACAGAGAACATTTTGAAGCAATGGACTCTGGTTCCTGAAATCTGGCGAGTGCCAGCAAAAACCATTGAAGAATGTCAGGTTGTCTACAATCCTCAAGAACCGGGGATTGTCCGGATTCAATCCGACATTGCTTCTGCCACTTTATATCTGAATGATCCAGAACAAAATGAATTTCAGATGGATGAAAGCATTCAGAAGGAATGGAAAAAACGAGAGAAACCGATCTTTAAGCAAGCCTATGCGCAAGCGGAAAATCTGCTTGCAAGGGCCAGACAGGCCAGCTGCCAGCTGAGTCGAAAATCGGGAAGCGGCTTAATGAGCGGGAAAGGAAAATTTGTTCTTTGCCGCGGCAGACAGGAAGCAGAAGTCATCCTGAGCGGCCCATCCTATTCTAAAAATTACGAAGAATGGCTGGCCAATATCTCTTCGCTTCTTGAAGATCCTCAGAACACGCTCAAAAGTCTTGTCAGTGACAAACAGAATTCTCAATTCGTGGAAGCAATGGAAAAGCTGGATAACCTGATTCAGCTGGATATTCTGGAATGCTTTTCTATTCATCCAAAAATTCCCCTCAATTTTCTGGTGAAGTGCCTGACAGATCCCTCGGCCTTTCCAAACTATGAGCGATTTCCAGAAAAGAAGCGCGGCCAGTATCAGGACGTTCTTTCAGAAGACAGAATTCGAATGGAAGTCCAGAAAATGGATGCCAGAAATCTTGTCCGGATCCGCTCGGTCACTTCCTACAACGGCGGCTGGGGCGGAAAAGAATATGATGCGGTATTCCTGCTGGCAGGTGGAAGAGATCTTTGCGCCGCACTTCAAAAACCAGTTTCAATCGACCAGGAAGCTCTTCTTGAAAAGATTCAGTCTCACACTCCGCTCCATGAACTGGAAGTCCTGTATTTCCTTCCAGCTTTTGTCAAAAAGCTCAAAACCCAGCAACCCGTTCAGCCCGCTGAATGGGCTGCTGCTTTAACGGCGGTATCTTCGGTGGGGCTTCTCAGTCGGATTCCTGATGAGATCACTTCAATGGCAGAATTCATCCCTGAGCTTTTGAAGCCGGCTTTTCGAGCCCGAACGGAAATTCTTCGTCTGCAGAGCAGTCATCAGCACCGTGCCTGACAGAAAACGAAAACAAGTTCTCTGCAGCTTGGAAACTTCATCAACCAGAAATCAAAATTCTAAGAACCAATCCATAACCAGAAGGCTTCGGCCTTCTTTTTTGCATCCTTTCCCGCGCCAAATCGGTGTGGTTTTGAGCAGATCTGTTAAGGTAAAAGCAGAAATTCCGATCAGATCCAGGATCTTGAATGCAGTCATCAGATTCATGATGACAGGACCAGAATCGATCGCAGCCAAATCCAAAATCCAGAAAAGATCAAACAGAACAACATTCTGCCCGCCTGTAACTGTGCCGAAGCGGCAGCAGATGGTGCTGATGAAAAAAGACAAAAAACTGAAAGGGGGAACGCGCAGAAACACGATAAGAAGTGAATCTGCGTATTTCAATGAAACTGACTCGAATTGTATTGACCGGAGGGCCTGGCGGCGGCAAGACAGAAGCTCTGAGTGAAATGAGAAAACGATATGAAGAGAAAGGCTATCACGTCATTGTGACGCCGGAAACCGCAACGGAAGTCATCCTGGCTGGACTGGGTCGTCCATCTTCCATGGATAACTTTGATTTCCAGACCCTTGTCCTCAAACTCCTGCTCTATCGTGAAGACGAATTTACCAAGGCTGCTTCCCTGCTTCAGGACGGAAAAGATGTCTTGATGATCTGCGACCGGGGTGCTCTGGATGGCTTTGGTTTTCTTGAACCTCCTTTATTTGAAAAGATTCTCAAAAACGCCAATCTGACCAAAGAAGATCTGTATGACCGCTATGATGCCGTCTTCCAGCTCGAAACAGCGGCCAAAAGCACCCTGGACTCCTATACCCTGTCCAACAATGCAGCCCGGACGGAAAACAAAGATGAAGCTGCCGTCGAAGATGATGTTCTGTATGAGACCTGGTGCGATCATCCTCACTATTTCTTTATCGGGGCTTCAGAAACGATTGAAGAAAAAATGGATCTGCTGGAAAAAGCGATCGATTTTTACCTCGACAATCAAAAAGAAGCCAAAGACCATGCTGGTACAGAATCTGCCAAGACAGAATCCAATTGAGTCGGTTCACCTATTACTCCTGATCGATTCTTTTCCGATCAAAAAGAAAATCGAGATTTTCCTTCGATATGCCTTCGATGGAGAATCTCGATTTTTCATTAGACAATGTTGGAAAAAGAGACTGCCTGTCTGCTGTGGACTGGATCAAACCGAGCCTTGATCGAACCGATATTTGGACAAACCGAACTGATAACGTCCATCCTGCAATCAATCGAATGGCAAAGAGAAGCCATAATGGTCATTCTTCATTCCATTGCGAAGATAAAACGCATGGGCTCTGGTGCGGCGCTGGTTGCTGGAACATTCAATCTGAACACAGCCCCTTTCTTTGGCAATCTTGCAGGCTTCATCAAACAAGGCTTGTCCTACTCCCCCGGATCGGGATTCCAGACTGACTACCAGCTCGAGAAGCTCTGCGACCTTGGCACTATGATGAAGCAGATTTTCAAAGCGGATGCCCGCAAAGCCAATCACCTGTTTTTCTTTTCTGGCTACCAGTAAGGCATATCGGTCAGGATTTTGAAGCATGGACCGATAAATTTCTTCAAAACGTTTTTCGTCCAGCCGGCACTCTTCCAAAGTGCAGATCAGTTCATAGACAGATGGAAGGTCTTTGAGCCGGGCTTTTTCAATTGTAAGTTCCATGTTGATTTCCTCAATTTCTCAGATTCTTCTTTTGGTTTAAAGACCTGAACTTTTCAAAAAATGTTCCTTAGGCTTCTTGACGAGTGCCTCAAGAAGCT
>LinusII_BA0109CM-p1__coassemble_1386_pt1 | contig 21620 bp, 17 predicted proteins | sample LinusII_BA0109CM-p1__metabat2_low_PE_034 | metagenome-assembled genome bin LinusII_BA0109CM-p1
CCGTGGCTGGACTTTCACCAGCAAGTTAAGTGCCATGCCCGGCACACCAAAAAAAATCCTGTACTCCTCAGAGTACAGGAAAATTGTTTTATCTCATCTTCTCCTTACCATTCGAAACTACAAATGGCATTGAGAAGTGGCACTAGTCATCAGCCTGCTCGTAGCGTTCGATAATTTTCTGAACCAGAGGATTTCGAACAACGTCGCTCTGATCGAGATGCTGAATGGCAATGCCATCAATACCCTGCAAAATGGAGCAGGCGTGAATCAGACCAGAATCCGCTTTGCGAATCAGGTCGATTTGGGAAATATCCCCATTGATAATCATGCGGCAGTTTCGGCCCATACGGGTCAGAAACATCTTCATCTGTGATTTGGTTGTATTCTGCGCTTCATCAAGAATGACTACGGCATCATTGAGCGTGCGGCCGCGCATAAAGGCGAGCGGTGCAATTTCAATGGTTTCCTTTTCCTGATAGCGTTCCACGGTTTCCTGACCAAGCATCTCATTGAGTGCATCGTAGAGTGGTCTTAAATACGGATCGACCTTCTCTTTCATATCGCCAGGCAGAAACCCTAAAGACTCGCCGGCTTCAACGGCAGGTCTTGTCAGGATGATCTTGCTGATCTTCTCCTTTTTAAGCTGGTCTACCGCATAGGCGACCGCCAGATACGTTTTACCCGTTCCGGCTACACCAGAAGCAAAGGTGATCTTCGAATTCCGGAAGGAATCGACCAGTCGTTTCTGGTTTTCAGTTTTTGGATAAATCATCTTGCCATTGCGGGTGCGGACAACCGGATCCTCACCGGTATAATCCGCTGCTGCATTCTGCCCTTTGGAAGCCACCAGACATAATCGTTCGACTTCGCTGTTTTCAATGCCTCCATTGGCGGCAATGGCCTGCACCATGCCGTCCAGAACATTTTCTACTTTATGAAAAACCGCTTCGCTGTCGCACACCAGGCGCAGATCCGAGGATCTTAAATACAGCTGGACGGGATAATTCTTTTCAATGACTTTAAAGTGCTCATCCTGAAAGCCAGGAAGAGCCGTCAGAACTTCGTATGGAAGTTCACTGCAATCCAGAAAAAATTCCACTCTTTCACACTCCTTTCGCCGTCTTCGTTATGAGTTCGTCTTTGAAGATTGTTTATCAATTGATTGAAACTGTATCGAACAGAACCGGCCAGAATCCCTTTCTATCTTAGCCGCAATTTTGGCGGCTGAAGAATTTAAGCGTCTGGCCCTTCTGTTTGTTGATCAGGGTGATGAAGCCGAAAAACTCGCAAAAAAAAATCTGCGTTAAGCAGATTATTTGCCTCTTCTAGCTTTACGGGCAGCTTCAGATTTCAGTTTTTTCTTTACGCCCGGCTTTACATAGAATTCTCTTTTACGAGCCTCAGCAAGGGTACCGTTGCGTGAAACCTGACGTTTGAATCTGCGAAGTGCATCATCAAGCTGTTCATTTTCTTTCAAGACTACTTTTGGCATACTACAACCCCCCTTCCCGAATTAACAATACCTATTATATTGATCATGCTCAGGATTTCAACTCTCTATCCAAAAAAAAGTGATTTTCACAGGCCAAGCAGACACTTTTCACTCGATTCGGGTCCTGGACAGACATTTATAGTCATTTCCAGTCTGAATCTGGCAGGTTTTCTTCAAAATTCAGCGTTTCAAAAGCTCTTTTCGGCCAGTCAAAAATTCAAGGGTCAAATTTCTTTTCTGACCTGAACCTGCTTCCTGTCAGAAAATCCTAAAGCGACCGTTACTCATTTTAGACAATAATTTTTAAAAAATCCAGTCCTGTTTGATTGAACCAGATCAGGCTGGATCCGGTGCCTGCAAAATCTGCTCGACGATCTGGTTGACATCCATGGAAGCGACATCCAGGCTGATCACCTGCAGAATATCGGGATCAGAAAAGCCATTGAGCACAGAAGCAGACTGATTTTTACCATCAGAGGCTTCTGCTTTTGGCAAAGCCGCCGGATCTGCCTGGGTCGGCTGGTTTTCTTCTAGATGAATCAGCCGGATCGTACAGTCCTGCTTGTCAAGTGAACCGAGTATGCTTTCAATGGTATGCGTCTGGTCAAATACCCAGCCAAAGACAATATTGTCATAGACCGAGCAGACCAGAAACTGGTTGAGCAGAAAACAGATATTCTGTAAAACCATATACCGGGTTTCTACCGTATCCACCATGGGGTCCGCATTCCAGCACCACTTCCCGTTCAGATAGACCGAATTGGTCAGCGTCGTTTTCAGCTGTTCACAGACACTCTTTTTCTTGTCCGTTTCAGCTCCGCTGAGAATATAGAGCTTTTTGAGCGGCCGCTTGAGATTTGGTGTCTGGCCGGGATCCGGTTTGCGATCCATGAATACCCCTCCTTGATGGATTCTTCTAGTCTTACAAAAACAAATTACCCAAAAACTGGAGTCATCCAAAGAAAATGCTCCAGAAATATTCTTAATCTACATAATCGTAGCTGCTGATCCTGAAATCAATGCTCAGACATTCTGATCCGTTCCATTTTTTTCAAAGAAAAAGCTGCCTGACTTCGTTTTTTCATCCGAAAAACCAAAGCGCAGGCAGCGTAATTTTAGTTCAGTTTCATGCATCGATATCCGACTCAAACAGCCTGACTCACAGGAGTGGTTCAGGAAGCAGAAGACGTGTGGTGGTCTTCTGGTTTGAGAATGCGGTCGAGACATTCTCTGGCAGCGGTATTGTCACCCATCCAGGGAACGCGGCCTTCTTCGTGATACATGAAGGTTTCATCGCCTTTTCCAAGTAACAGAACCGTATCGCCTTCGTTGGCGGATTCAATCGCCTGGCGAATGGCTTCATAGCGTTCTGGTACAAAAACCGAACGTACGGTACTCATACCCGAACGGATCTCATGGGCAATGTCCTGCGGATTTTCATCACGTGGATCATCTTCAGTCAGATAGACCTGATCGCAATAGCGTTCAGCCAGTTCGCCAAAGACTTTCCGTTTTGGTTTATCGCGCTTGCCGGCGGACCCAAACACTGCGATCAGCTGACCGCCTGGTTTGGTAATCATACGGCCAAACTTAAACATCTTTTCCATGCCATCTGGTGTGTGAGCAAAGTCAACAATCACATTGAAGTTCTGGCCTTCATGAATCTGTTCCATACGGCCTGGAACCTGTGGAATCGCCTTGGCTTTGGCAATGATTTCTTCTAATGGCTGGGAGCTGGTTTCATGAACCGCCGCAATCGCTGCTAACAGGTTATATAAGTTGAATTCACCAACCAGATTGGAAACCACTGGATAGGTTTTGGTTCCATAAACCAGATCAAAGGAAATGGATCCCTGATCCATCTTGATATTGATCGCCCGGTAATCAGCCTCCTGTTTGGTGGAGTAGCTGACCGTGCGCGCCTGGGAGAGCGCCGCGAGTTCCTGATATTTTGGATCATCCGCATTCAGAACGGATACACCATCTGTTTTAACTCGGTTGGTGAACAGACGGGATTTGGCTTCAAAGTAGTTTTCCATGGTGCCATGGAAATCGAGGTGATCATAGGTAAAGTTGGTAAACACCGCGCAATCGAAATCAATCCCTTCGACACGCTTCTGTGCCAGACCATGGCTGGAAACTTCCATGGCGCAGGCTTTCATGCCGGCATCTACCATATTGCGCAGTGTCTTTTGTAAGAAAACAGTATCTGGTGTAGTCAGATCGGGAGCAAATGTGCAGTTTCCATAGGCAATCGCAATGGTGCCAATATAGCCGCAGGGTGTTTCGGGCAGTTCAAAGTGGCGGATGATGTTGGCAACTGTACTTTTCCCGTTGGTTCCGGTAATGCCATACATCAAAAGCTGGTCCGATGGCCGGTTATAGAAGATTCTGGCTGCCTGGTTAAGAGCATCGACTGTATCATCCACTTTGATATAAACCGCCCCGCCTCTTGGGTGTTCGACTGGTTTCGAGTGAACGATCGCAATCGCTCCTTTATCGATGGCCTGATCGATAAAATCATGCCCGTCAAAGGTAAGGCCGGGCATACAGAAATACATATCACCGGCTTTTACTTTCCGGGAATCAAAAGAAAGTCCCTGAATATTGGTTGTCGGAACATTCTTAAACATTTTTGATAATCTCATCTTGATCCTCTGCAACGACTGTATATCGTTCCTGTGCACTTTCCGTCATTCTAACATTGATTCGACCGCTAAGGGGAGTCGTGGAGTAAATCCGGGCTGGATGGTATTGGCTTGTGTAGCCAATGTACCAGTTTTCATGACCAGGTTCCTCGCGTTCAATTAACAGCTGGCTTCTCTCAAAACGGGCCATATCCTGATGACGCAGTTCTTTGGAAAGGGCCAATAAAGCATCCGTACGCTGTTTAGCAGTATTGCCATCGACAAAGCCGCTCATTTGGTCCGCTGCAGTTCCCTTTCTTCTCGAATACGGGAAGACATGCAGAAAAGAAAACTTACAGTCGGATAACGTTTTTCTGGTCGTTTCAAATTCATCATCCGTTTCGCCGACAAAGCCGGTAATGACATCGGTCGAAATCGAGATGTCAGGAATGCGTTTTCGAATGTCTTCAAGCCGCTTTTCAAACTGAGCAACGGTATACGGACGTTTCATACGCGCTAAAGTTCTGTCATCGCCGGCCTGAATCGGGATATGAAGGTGCGGCAGGATCCGCGGATTTTTCTCCATCAGATCGAGCAGTTCATCACTGACTTCTGTAATCTCAATACTGGATAATCGATAGCAAACTTCTTCTGGTGTGTTTTCCAGAAGCATTTTCAACAGATCGGTCAGATTGGTCTCTCTGAAATGGTAGCGGCCGGTATGAATCCCGGTCAGGACAATTTCAAGATGACCGTTATCCGCTAACATCTGCGCGCTCTTGACAACTTCTGAAGGCAGCTGGCTTCTTTCCGGACCACGGGCCAGTGGAATCTGGCAATAGGCGCAATACTGGTTGCATCCATCCTGAATCTTTAAAAATGCCCGGTGCTGACCTTCAAAAAAGCCGATCGGCATCGACTCAAAGCGGGTCAGATCACGGCTTTCTTCTACAAGGTCCTGAGGAGTATGCACATTCATGCCCTCGATAATTTTCGAAGCAAGCTCGTCTTTATGGGAAGCTCCAACAATCAGATCAACATTCAACGCTTCACGCTCTTTGGCATCGAGCATCTGCGTATAGCAGCCAACAGCAGCCACAAAGGCATTGGGGTTTTCCCGTTTCAGACGGTTGATCCGGCGCCGAGATTTAGCCGCGGCAGTATTGGTGACGGTGCAGGTATTGATAATGAGCACGTCAGCGGGCTCGCCTTTGGCTACACGTTCAAATCCGGCTTGTTCAAGCTGGGAAGCGTAGAAAGCCGATTCATATTCATTCACCTTGCAGCCAAGGGTTTCAATTTCAAATTTCTTCATTTTTCTCTCTCCTTCCCGGCCTGGTCTGGTCCTGGTCTGATCAACAGAAAAAATGGACAGACTGTTTTCGGTTCGTATTGAACGGCTCGAACAGCTGCGCATTCATTCCTGTTTCGAGGATGACAGTTCTGGCTCTTTGATGATTTTATCGAAAAAGAAGACAAGACAACAGATCTTAATTTTAAGCAGTGTCCTGAAAGTGATAACAATAGAGTATACAGGATTGTTTTATCACGCTCTGCCGCATTTTCACATGAGAAACAACGAAAAACCCCCACCACTGACCTAAAAAACGATCAGGATGGGGAAACAGATCGTATTCATATGTCTTTAATGCAAAGACGCAAGCGGATTCAAAAGAAAACAGAATCAAGGATGAACCCAATCAAAGAGAAGTCATTCAAGGAAAGATGCACTCAAAAGAAGAAGCTTTCCTCCCTCTATGATCCTTCCAGCAGGTAGAACGAGATCTTAATCTGCGGATTCAGATTCAGTCTCTTTGATTTCACTGCCCTCAGGCTTTTGATCCGCCTGGCAGCTGCCGTGATTGGCATGCCAGGCATAATCCGCACAGGCCAGCATATAGCACGCGGCAGTTTCCGCTCTTAAAATCCGGTTTCCAAGCGAGCAGAGAATAAATCCTTCCTGTTCAAGAAAATCCGCTTCACCAGCCATCAAGCCCCCTTCAGGACCAATGACAAAAGTGGCGGAATGATCGAGCTTGTCGAGGCTGCAGCAAAGATGCTGGCTGACATTTTCCTTTTCCCAGGCACAGAGATTGAGCTCGGATTTAAAATGGCCCAGATCCTGCAGCCGGACTGGCTTTTCAATGGTGACCAGATTGGTCCGGTTAGACTGTCGGCACGCCCCTTCAAGAATGCTGGCCCAGCGCGCCAGTTTTTTGTCAATTTTCTTGGGTTCAAGCGCAATGATCGTATTTGCGCTGGTAAAGGGCACAATGCGGGTAACGCCCAGTTCAGCGGCTTTCTGAAGCATCCATTCAAATTTATCCGCCTTGATCAGGGCTGCGCATAAAGTCAGTTCAGGCGGTGTGTCATTGGTCTGATCCGTTTCTTCACTGACATACACATACGGATGTTCCTGAACATGGCCATGATAGACGCGGCCGTTTCTGGAAATGATGCGGATGCGCTCTTTTGGAGTCGTACGAGTGACGTGGAACAGGTGATGAGCGGTCTTTTCATCGAGCGTCAGAATTTTTCCGACATGGAGTTCCTCATCAGTAAAAATCTGTTTCACTTGGATTCTTCCTGGGCCATGGCGACTAATTTACGAACATCATAAGGTTTGAGTCGTCTTGCCTGACCGGGTTTCAGATCATCCACGGTTACAAATCCAAACCGGGAACGATTCAGCCGGCGTACTTCGTGACCTAATGCTTCCATCATCTTTTTGACCTGATGGTTGCGGCCTTCATAAATCGTCAGATCGAGCAGCATGCGGTCTCTTGCATAGTCTTTGTTCTTGATGAACACTTTGGCCGGTGAATATTTTTCTCCCTGATACGTAAAGCCTTTACGCAGTTTTTTAACATCATCTTCCGTCAACATGCCCTGCAGGTTGATTTCATAGGTTTTTGGCAGGTGATAACGCGGGTGCATCATCTGATTGGCAAACTCGCCATCATTGGTCAAAAGCAGAACGCCGCTGGTATCGTAGTCCAGGCGTCCGACTGGGAAGACACGCGGATTTGCCGGTACATAATTCATGACGGTGTCGCGGTCTTTATCATCTTTAACGGTTGTGACACAGCCTTTTGGCTTATTGAGGACATAGTAGACTTTTTCTTCTTTGGCCAGCGTCTTGCCATTGACCGTGATCCGGTCGTGGCTGTCGACCTTGGTGCCTAAAGTCGTAATGGTTGTGCCATTGACTTTTACTTTTCCAGCCAGAATCAGCTCTTCCGCTTTACGGCGTGAGCAGATTCCAGATTGCGCGATGACTTTCTGTAAACGTTCTTCCATCATCATGCCTCTCTTTCCATTTTTAATTTGTCTGATTGTTTAGATTTTGTTTAAGGACTCGTTTTCCAGACTGAAAAACAAAGCCTGAAATCCAGAATAGGGGTGCCTGAAATCAGAGAGAAGAGATATGCATTAATACGATCTCTGACTATCTCTGCATGAATCTCTCTGCACTGCCCTTCCTGATCGTCCACAAAATGAACCGAAATCCCAGGATTTCGATCAGCGATCCGGAAACCAGAAACTTATCTGATTTCCCTGCGCTTCTATTATCCTTTATCCTGTGAAAATTGTGATCTGTCTAGACCAAAAGAGCAAAAAACAAATCCTGAAGAAATCTACACGAAACTCGCGTACAGGCAGCTTTTCTATGCCCAATGACCTCAGCCGGATGATTTCAGTTAAATGGTCTATGCCAAAGATCCATAGACCAGATATCCATATATAGGATTCGCAATACAGGATTCGCAGCCCCGCTGCATTGTTTATTCGTTATTCTCTGCCTGTTTCTTTTCTACAGAAGCAGAAGTGTCCGATGGCTGGGCGTCCGGTTCTGACTGGGTTTCCTTTTGAATTGTGTCCTTTGCCGATGCAGCAGATTCTTCCTGGCGTTCAAAAAGCGGGCTTGTTTTTGGATCCGTATCACATTCCGGAAGATCGGCCAGGCTTTCGAGTCCAAAGGCATCATAGAACGCGCTGGAAACCCGATATAAAAGCGGGCGGCCGATGGTATCTTTATTGCCGCATGTTTCAATCAGATCTCTGGCCTGCAGCTTTTTGAGCATCAGCTCACTCGATACGCCCCGGATTTCATCGATTTCGACACGGGTAATCGGCTGGCGATACGCAATGAGCGAAAGAACTTCCATCGCCGCATTAGATAAGGAACTGCTTTTGGCTTTGGAGTACAGGCGCGAAGCATAGGGATAGACCTTTTCTTTGGCGACAAATTTCCAGCGTCCGCCATATTTGACCAGTTCAATGCCCCGGGAGTCTGATACATAGTCTCTTCGAAGCAGTTCGAGAGCCTGCCCCAGTTCATCACGGGTACATTCTTCAAATGCGGACTGGATCTGTAAAAGGGAGAGTCCTTCTTCTCCGCTGGTGAAGATTAATCCTTCCAGGATGGGTCGGATTTTTTCAAAGAGACTTTCTGTATCCATATTTCCTCCTCTTCGTTACAATAGACAGCCGCCAGACCATCATGGACGAGTTCAAGTACCGCCAGAAAGGTCACAACGACTTCATGAAGGGTTTTCGTATCATCCAGCAGCCGTTCAAATGGAAACGGAGTGGTCGAAAAGACATCCATCTCCAGAATCTGTTCCATGCGCTCTTCCACGGACAGTTCCTTGACTTCAACCTGCGTTTCATACGGTTTTAAAATGGCATACCGCCGCATGAGACGCTCAAAAGCCTTCTGTAAATCTGCACTTTTTAAATGCAGCTTCACACTGGGATCGGGATGGGCCGACCATTCATCAATCAGACTGGCCGGAGCTCGGTCAAACTGGGACTGTCGGATTTCATGCAGTCTGGCCAGCATCGCTGCTTCCTGTTTGCATTTTTCATATTCCTGCAGTCGCCTGGCCATTGCCTGGGCCGGATCTTCCTGATAGGAATCTTCCTCCATTTCAATTTCCTGCTTTTTAGGCAGCAATTTGCGGGACTTGTATTCCATCAGCGATGTAAACTCAACCAGATATTCACTGCTCACATCCAGACCTTTATCGAGCGCATGACGGATGTAGGCGATGTATTGCGTGGCAAGAACATCGAGCTTGAGTTCAAATAAATCCAGTTTATTGGTGTGGACCAGATGAAGCATCAGATCCAATGGTCCTTCAAACTGGTCCAGCGATACATTAAATTCCATGTTCCTGTCTCCTTTCGATTCAATCTCTGTCCAATCCATCAACTCATTTTCGTCTGTGCTTGATAGACAGATCTTCCAGGCCTTCAGAGATGTCTTTTTCTGTTGGGTCAGGCACCCATAATTTTCCGGCACTTTTTCTCCCTTCGCTTTTCTCGGTCAGGAAAACGCACCCATGAAAAATATCGGCCGGCTTTTAGCCAGGCACTTCTGGTCTGTGAATTATACAGGATGATTTTTCAATCCAAAAACCCTTCGTTTCGATCCGAATATTGTAAGCAGGATCTGAATCGAATTTCAAATGGTACAAAGAAGAGCACTCCGGTTTCCAATCTGTCTGCTTCTTTTGGGTATTTTGTAAAAGGATGATCCGGTCAAAATTCTGTTCAAAACTGGTAAACAAATATCAGGGTCTGTCTGGCAGATTTCTCGATTTGTCGTACTGAATGCTTATGGCGGCTGGGCTGAATCTCTGACCTGGCTGAATTCTGGTTCGTAATTTCAGAGTACCATTTTCAGGCGATGATCGGGCGCAAATCAACAATTTGGATTTTCAATCATTTAATGCGCTTTCAGAACGGCTATATTTTTCGTTGAGTATAGATTTCCATGATTCTCCCAGAATTAGAGAGCTTTTTTTGCGCCTTGCATTTTGATTGTTTAAAATTCTAGGTGACCGGATTCTCAATCCGGCCTTTATCCATAGCAGGAGGAGACGCTATGAAACGTGCTGTTCTATTTTTACTGGCCGCTCTGTTCATCCTTCTGGTAATTGAACCCAATCTGGGCGGGCAGCCGATGGCCAAAGAAGATAAGGTTCCAGTCTACAATCCAGACGAACCGCTTCAGACCAACGACGATGTGGAAACGCCCCGCTCCAGATCCAAAGCGCTGATTTATATTGATCCGGCCCGCGGCGGCCAGGATGTCGGCTACAACACAGACAACCAGCAGCCTGAAAAAGATCTGCTGATGCAGCTGGCCGTCACCATTGGCAGTGCACTTGAAAAAGCCGGATACCGGGTGGAATACTCCCGCTGGTACGACGATGTTCCAGCCTGTTCAAATGAAGACGATTGCGAAACCGTACGTCTTGAACAGGCAAAAGCCGACCAAGCAGACTACGTTCTGTCCCTGGCGATGAATCAGGACTCGTCTTTGCATCGCGGCTTTTCCATCTTTACCCAGCCGAATAATCCGCAGCTCGATGATCTGACGCAGGAGCTTGCAGACCAGATTCAGGCGACCAGCTATTCACGCTTTGAAGGAATTGATACGGATCACTACGATTCCTTTGCCATCCTGAAAGATACTTCGATCCCTTCGATTCTGCTTCAGGTTGGCTATATCACAAATCCGACCGACTATTCCAAGCTGTCGGATACCAAGTTCCAGACCCGGATTGCCAATGCCATTACCCAGGCATTTCTCAATTCGGTTGACTGACCAGGATCCAGACAGGTTTTAAACCGTTCTGGCTGGTTTTTATGGACTGTCTTTTCTCATTTTTGCTTCTGATTTGTTCGCAAATCGTGTTTTTTCTTTTTTCTGACTGATATTTTTGTATTCTTGAAATATACTTTTCAGGCAATTTTGCGGGAATGTATGGTTTTAAGGCATTGGTGTGGCGCATCAATGGGACAGATTTTCCCTGGCGGGGGATTCAGTCAGTCAACTGCTGCACGAAAAACAGGAAGCCCATATGGTTTGTGTTGACTGCCTGTATGGACGATCACAGAAAAGGCAGATCTCTTTTGTTTGATACGGAGGATGGATATGAGCACCAAAGAAATTTTTGATGGCAAGATTTTTTCCGTTGTCCAGAAAGAAATGGAGGTCAACGGACGTCTGATGTGGCGTGACCTGGTCATTCATCCCGGTGGCGCAGCCATCAGTGTCATTGTGGATCACAAGATTTTGCTTGTCAGACAGACCCGGGCTGGCATTGGCAATGTACAGACTCTGGAAATTCCAGCGGGCACAATTGATGCCGGCGAAGATCCGATGGTCACAGCCAATCGCGAGCTGAATGAAGAAACAGGCTGCACGGCCGAGTCTTTATCGCTGATCACTGCCTTCTGGCCAACACCAGGCTACGATTCGGAAGTTATTTATGTCTATCAGGCCCACGGGGTTTCCAAAGCAGAACACCGTCTGGCGATGGATGATACCGAAGACATCACCTTGGTCTGGATGGATGTTGAAGAAGCCTATCAGAAAATTGCCATGGGTGAGATCCGGGATGGCAAAACCATTCTGGCCATTTATCACGCAAAGCTGCAGGAACTTGAAGCAACAAGTGAAAAGTAAAGTCTTCCTGTTTTCGGCCAGAAACTGGAAGCATTCAATTTTGGAATCAATCTTGATTGATTTGATAAGAAGAAAGATAAGAATACAAAGAAAGGTGTACTGAATGGAGAATTTTGTTTTCATCTCCCCGAACTATCCAGAAAGCTACTGGATGTTCTGCCGGGGATTGAAGAAAATGGGTGCCAGAGTCCTTGCGGTCATTGATACCGATTACGACAATCTTCATCCGGAACTGAAACGAAACATCGACGAATGTTATAAAGTTTCTTCGTTCCACAACTACGATGAAGTGTACAGAGCTGTCGCCTATTTCGCCTTCAAATACGGCAAGCCAGACTGGATCGAATCCAACAACGAAGCCTGGCTCGACCTGGATGCAAGACTTCGTGATGATTTCCATCTGACCAGCGGCTACTCACTGGCACAGATTCAGGAATTCCAGTCCAAATCCGCCATGAAGTCCTACTATGAAAAAGCCGGACTGAAGGTGGCTCCGTATTGCCTGCCGCATTCTCTTGAAGACGCAAAAGCGTTTGCGAATGAACACGGCTGGAACCTTGTTTTAAAACCAGATGTAGGTGTAGGTGCAAGCTTTACCTGGCACATCCACGATGAGCAGGAAATGGATCGCTACTGGCATGAAGCCGAACAGATCGGCCTGCAGATGATTCTGGAAAAATTCATCAAGGGAAATGTTACAACGCTTGATGGTCTTGCCGATGGCGAGGGCAAGATCCGTTTCTTAAGCGGAATGAACTATGTTTCCAACTGCATGGATTCCGTACAGAATCACGATTCCATTGGAACCTACTACAACTTTGAAATTTCCCCTGAACGTCAGCAGATTGCCAACCAGGTCATCCAGGCCTTTGGCATCCGCAACCGTTTCTTCCATGGAGAATATTTTGAACTGACCGAAGACCAGCCAGGTCTTGGTCATAAAGGAGATCTGGTCGCTCTGGAAATGAACTTCAGACCACCTGGAGGATTCTGTCCAGATCTGATCAACTACTCCTTTGATGAAGATATTTACAGTTTATGGGCACAGGTACTGCTGGAACAGAAATGTCCAGTTCATGAAAAGGCAAAATACTCGGCCGGATTTGTCGGCCGCCGGACAGGTGTGAATTATCGCAACTCGGTTGAGTTCTTAATGGAAAAATATTCCGGTGAACTGCTTGGAGTTGAAGTTCTGCCACCCGCTTTTGCGAGTGCAATGGGTGATGTCACCATCAAAGCCCGCTTCACCTCCCCGGAACGACGCGATGAATTCTATCGGGATTCTTTTGCGAAATATTAATCCAACAGATTTGTCGAATAAACAGATCCTGAGGATTCCGTTTTGATCACCAAGTTTGATCTGTATTCCGATCAGCTTCATCGCAGCGTGATGATTCACATGTATTTGCCCGATGACTACATTTCCAGTCAGAACCGATATCCTGTGCTCTATATGTTTGATGGCCATAACCTCTTCTTTGACGAAGATGCAACCTATGGCCGCAGCTGGCGGCTGCTCAATCACTTATACCAACTGCCCCAGGAGATCATGGTTGTCGGTCTGGAATGCACCCATGAGGGCAATGAACGGTTAAGTGAATACGCTCCGTACCCTTTTTACGATCCGGAATATGATGGGGCTTTCCCGGGTAAAGGCAGACAGACCATGGACTTTATCGTCCAGACGCTCAAGCCTTACATCGATACCCATTTTCCAACGCGTCCGGAGCGAAGCAAAACCTGGATTGGCGGCTCAAGCTGCGGCGGCCTGATGGCCATCTATGCTTTATATGCCTACAGCCATGTCTTTTCGAAGGCAGCTGCCCTTTCCCCTTATATTCTTCCCAGTCAGTCTTCTCTGTTGTATCATTCAGCAAGAGCCCGTGTGAAACTGCCGGGCAGCCTCTATCTTTCCTGGGGTGCAAGAGAAGGCAATACGGGTCATGAATTCATTCAGGAAACCCGTGTACTGACCACGCTTGCCAATATTCTTCTGAAAAAAGGAATCAAGCTCCAGTTTGATGTCCAGCCGGAAGGAGAACACTGCGAAGCCCAATGGGAAGCTCTGGCGGATACCTTTCTGAGGTTTCTTATAAAATGAACCGTAAACCTGTGATTCAAAAACTCGGCCGTTTTCAGGGCCGTACGATTGTTATTTCCGATATTCATGGAGCATTGAGAACCTATCAGAAGCTCCTGAAAAAAATTGACTATAAGCCCGGCAAGGATCGCCTGATTCTGCTGGGCGATTTAGTTGAAAAAGGCGACCAGTCGCTGGCTACCCTGCGCTTTATCATGAAGCAGATGGAAGCCGGTTCAGTTTACCCGATGATGGGCAACTGCGATTTTGTTGCCAAAAACGTTCTGTTTTCTTATCGGCTCGACTTTCTCAAACAAGTCCTGCTCAACAGAAAGAACTCTCTGATTCATGAAATGATTGCGGAAGCCGGTCTTCCTGCCTTAACGGAAGAAACCGACATGGATGAGCTCTGTTATGAGCTGCGCAAACGCTATCTCAAAGAGTTGTCCTTTCTCAATGACCTTCCTCATGTGATTGATACGCCAGACTACATTCTGGCCCACTCAGGCATTGCCAACGAGAAGACCTATGCGGATGACTTTCGGGATATTATGACCCGCTTTCAGTTCGATCAGGAAGATGTTTACTTTTCCAAACCGGTCATTGTCGGCCATATGCCTGTCAGTGAATACTGCGTTCTCTATCCAAGCTTCAACCCGAAGCTGAACAAAGAAAAAAATATTATTTCAATTGACGGGGGCAATGTGGTCAAAAAAGCCGGCCAGCTCAATGCGCTGATTCTGTCGCACAATACCCTTCGGTTTGTAAACACCGATCTGCTGCCAAAAGTCAGAGCGCTCCATACCACCAGACCGGAAAACCATTATCCGTTTTATATCAACTTCTCCCAGGGAGATGTTGAACTTCTTGAAGAAGGAAAAGATCAGTCACTGGTCTATTCCCCTCACCTGCACCGCCGCGTCTGGGTCGATAATGAGTTTCTGATTGATGGCAAAGCCTCGAACTTTACCAACTATGAACTGCCGCTGATCGCCGGACAGACCGTCCATCTGGTCAATATCTGGGGAGACAAAGCGCAGGTCAAACACCATGGTGTCATGGGCTGGACGGATCTGACCAATCTGTCTTATGATCCGGTTCTGGAACATGAAGACACCGATCTCAACTGGTAGAATGACCGACTGGTGCTTACTTGCCTGACTCGCTTTGTGACTTATCAGTCAAGAGCAGCGTTTCAGCAACACGACAAAAAACAAAGCATCAAGGGCAGTCTGACGAACCATTTCGATCAGGCTGCCTTTTTTGTTGACCAGGCAGCATTTTCAATCAGCCAGCACGCAAAAAGCCAGATCCCAAATCAGTTTTCTGATCAGGGATCTGGCCTTTCTTGTGTTTTCAATTTCCAAGTGAACAGGAAGAAAATCCAGGAAATTCCTTACTGTTCTTTACTGCTGCTTACTTCGTTTGCGGTTTGAATACGCTCAGAAGCTATTGAGCAGGCTGAGCTGGAGTATTCTCGACTTCTTCAGCTTCATCCTCTACTTTTTCTGCCTGTGCTTCAGCAGCTTTGGAAGCGTCCATTGCCAGCTGCAGATACTGGCAAAGCGTCGAAACAGCTGTTTTGGATGTATGCCAGCTGGTGACAAGGCGGATGATGATATTCTCATCCCAATACGTCCAGATTTCAAAATCGACTTTGTCTTTGAGATATTCAAACTGAACCTGATTCAGAACGAGGAAAATCTGGTTGGTCGTCGATTTCATGAACAGTGGATATCCAAGACGGATAATCTCATTTTGAATTATGGAAGCCAGTTCATTGGAATATTTGGCACACCGATAGAAGTCATCATTTTCAAACAGACCGATAAACTGCAGAGCGATCAGCCAGCCTTTGGCCAGAATGGCACCGCTCTGTTTCTGGACATGACGGAAATATGGTTTCAGCTCGTTGTTGGTGATCACAACTGCTTCCCCAAAGAGCGCGCCGTTTTTAGTGCCGCCAATCCAGAATAAATCGGCCCACTTGGCAATGTCATTAAGTGTATAATCAATGCCGCTCATCAGCGCCTGGCCCATTCTTGCCCCATCGATCATGAGGTACATATTGTTTTCTTTACAGATTCTGGAAATCTCTTCGAGTTCCTCACGGGTATAAACCGTTCCAAATTCAGTGGCATTGGACAGATAAACCAGTTTTGGTTCCATCAGAAAATGTTCATCGGAGTTCAGCTTGTTGATTGTTTTGGACAAAGATACAGCCGAAAGTTTACCGCTGCTGTTTGGAATCTGAATGATCTTATGTCCTGTCTGCTCAATCGCGCCCGCTTCATGCTGGACGATATGAGAAGAATCCGTGCACAGAACACACTGGTACGGCCGCAGGACATGGCGCGTCATCACGACGTTGGTCAGTGTTCCGGAGACAATAAAATGAATGTCAGATGGAACATCTGGAAGTTTGGACTGGATCAGCTCCTTGGCCCGCTGGGAGTATTTGTCTTCTCCATAGCCAGGATTGGATTCATCATTGGCCTGCTGGAGAAGCTTCATGATGGGTTCAATACAGCCTTCTCCATAATCGTTGCGAAAAAAAATCATTGTTTCCCCTCTCTGAAAACCGTCTGACCACCCCTGATCCCGGTTTTCTGTTTGTCATTATTACTTATGATGGGCGATCAAAAGTCGCCATACAATAAGCCCACTAACCCCTGTCAGTTTGCAGGCTTATAAATGATCGATATTATTTTACTTCTTAGGCGCATCGAAACTGACAGAAATCTCAATCTGTCAGTTTCTGAAGGATTTTTTGGAATTTTTGAAGAAAGCGCGCCTCTTTTTCTTCACTTTACTTCAGTAAAGCCATTGAATAGGCCGGCAGAGTCAGAGTCTGTCCTTCAACGACGACATCCTGCGTACCGGTTAAAAGCTCCCCGCCCAGTTCAGCCGGCAGGCCGGAAATCTGCATGGCAGACAGGTCTACACTCTGTGAGCTGTCGGATAAGTTGAAAACCAGAACGGTTTCCGAAGTTTCAGACTTGCGGTCAATAACCAGAACTGTATCGGTCGAAAGCTCCTGGGAAACGGTAGTCGGAGCTTCGGTAATGGAACGATAAGAATCGCGCAGCGCAATGGCCTGCACAACAAAGTTGAGAATGGAACTGCCATCTTCTTTCTGCTGGGCAAGGTTTCCAAATTCAAGGTTCACTTCAGTCGCAGGGACTGCGTCCTGACCGGTCATTTCAGCTCCCGTCAGATCCCCGCTTGCCGAGTAGTCTTCCGCAGCGGCTGGTGCGGAGGCAATCGCATCCACAATCAGATCAGCCTGATCGGATGTCAGACCCAGTTCATCTCCGGCGGTCACGAAAACCTGACCATTGAGCATCAGTTCAAGTGCCATGGCCATCTTATACTGGGCAATGCGGTTGTCAGATTTAAGCAGATCGAGAGAACCGTCATCATTATTCAGGAAATAAGCCGTCATATTCTGCGTCTTATTCGTATTGGATTCAAAATAGTTGCCCAGATCTTTTGCGGTGATTGCACCGGTTACGGCTTTGGCGATCATGCCTTCCGCGCCGGCAGAAGCCGTATCGGCTGCATAGGCCGGAATTTCACCCATTGGATCATTCCAGCTTGAATACTGGAAGACATTGATGCAGTCCGGTTTGCGTTCTTTACAGATGGTGTCAAACCACTTCATAAAGTCGGCATCTTTCTGGTCATCGTTTACATAGAGGTTGTTATAGTCCGTCACGCAGAAGCCGCTCACCCCAAGGGAGAAATAGTGTTCAATCGCAGTGATTAAGAACTGCTTCCATACATGGCTGTCCAGGTTGATTCGTGGAATGTTGCTTTGCGGCAGAGCCAGGTAGTAGTAAGGAGAAGAACCGATCTGAATCCAGTTTTCTTCATTCTTATCTTTTTCAACATAGAATTCGCCCATCAGAATTGGATCTTTTTCTAATGGATCTTCGCCTTCCTGCAGGTTATTGATCAGATCCTGCAGGGCAAGAAACTGGCTGTTTTCCGTAGAGATGCTCGAAACATCAATCGATAGCATCACCGGCATACCAAGGCTGTTGGATTTTTCGCAGAATGCAGCCAGATCCTCATCACTTCCAAGGGTTGGATTGATCTGGTTGAATTCTTTGGTTGTATAAGAATCATCGGTATAAATCAGATTGGTCAATAAAACACCTGAAAGATTCAGGTCGTCTTCGATCGTTTTATTATTGCCATCGGACAGGTATTCAAGATAGTCACTGACGATATTGAGTGTTCCCGGTTCATCCGCACTGCGGGTAAACAGACTTGGATTGATCTGGTACCAGACACGCATATCGCCACTGCCATCAATGACATTTTTCGTATTGACCTCTTCCATCAGACTTAAAGGAGTGACAGAAGGTTCGGTATTATTGGACTGCTGCTGGCATCCGGCCAGGGTGCAAAGCATCGCGGCGGATAAAGCAATAGACAGGAAATGTTTAAATTTCATTATATTTGCGCAAGGAATGCCCCCGAAAGAACGAGATTGGGGAAGGAATTGCGCTTGCCTCCTTTCCGTTGGGCATGAAATCCAGGTGCTGCACAGACTGCAAAACCTTTCCTTAAGATTGAGTTTGTTTAAACGATAACTCTCGCGATTTCGGGACTAATAAACCGGTAATTGCGGAAGTTTTTAGGCTTGATTTGAGGAGTTGGGTACATTCTGGGTGGGCTGTTTGGGCATTGATGTCCTGTGGTTGTCCGCTTTGGTTCAGGATATCCTTTAGCCTTATTGAAAGGTGCTTCGATGACATATTTGCTCAAAGCCGTTTTACCATCTTTCTACTTTTCTATAGTCATTCTATTCATTGGAATATCGACTTAAACGTCTCTGCAAACAGCCATAATTAATTAATCTCCATCGATTTTACAATAGTCATTTAATGACTAAGTTAACTTTGTAGCGTTTAATTAACTATATCAAAGACAAGCAAGACAAAAAACATCTTTATATAAAGTAATTTTTTTAATTTATAACCATAGTCCCGATATCGATTGAACCATTTTTATTAGTACCGGTTTTTCGAGAGTTATCGTTTAAAGATCCGGCTTCTTATCTCGTAAAGAAAAGACTGATGGTCCAAACCAGATCTGTATTTTCTTAATTGATTGGGTAAATCTCGGCAGATATCCTGCTTTCCTTCTTTCTTTTACAGACTGGCTTTTCGTACAAACAGATTGGGAGCTGAAAAGACAGGCATACTGCCTCTTAATCGATAGGGGCGCAGTTAAAACAAGTGGATCTTGCCAGGCCTTGGCAAGAAGATCTGCACAAAGAAATTCACAAAGCGAGAGATCAGGATTGGACTGATCATCATTCTGTCATTGAAAAACCAAAGCAGGATGAAAAGCTGAAATTTATTTTCTGCTTCCTTTACAAGTTTAGCAGGCTCTAACTTCAGGCGTGAATCCTGAACCTGCTTAAACAGTAAGAATGAATGTATTTTCTCTCTATACTTTCTGATTTGAAAGATAAGAGCTTCAAGTCATTTTTATAGTTCAGTGGGCTGCCTGCAGAAAATCTGTAACGATTCTCTTACCGGAAATCCAGGCAGAAAGGGTTGATTTAAGATGGAGTCCTCTCGGTCAGTCGTCATGTAAGGCAAGTCCATCCGATCAGAGAAAGTCTCTGATTCAAACCACCAAAAAAGGATTTCTCTGGGCATTGATCATGGTCATGCAGCCAGAAGAATCACTTTAAAAGGATCTGGTGATCCGATCTCATCACCGAAAAAAGGTCCCGCTATTCCACAAGTGGGATCTCAATCAGTATAGGAAATCCATGAAAGCTGGCAAGAAATCCGCCTAAAAAGGCTTTCATCTCTCCCATTTTACTCTGATTTCACACAATCAGACCAGAACAGGAACAAGAAGTCAGCCCAGTTTCGGACCGGAAATCCGGTCATTTCCGCAGGATAGAAACTTGCTTCCCTCTTACTTAAAAGAAAGAGAAGTCTCTCATTTTCTACCTGGCCCTCAGAACTGTCGATTTGATTCTGGTCCAACAAAAACAGGTGTCTGGTCAACACCAGACACCTGTACATTACGATTCGTATTTCGTTTCAATTGGAAAGAACAGAAGCAGTTAAGCTGCCTTGTTCATGTCGTCTAAAAGACCCATTGGTTCGTCTTTGAAGATTCTTTCATCCATTAACTTCAGATCTTCAGCGATAGCTGGAACAAAGTCCATCTGATCGAGAACATCTTTCTGTAAATCGACACCAGGAGCGATCTCTGTCAATGTGAAGACACCGTCGCGTAATTCAAAAACGGCACGTTCAGTAACGTACAGAACTTTCTGGCCGGCGTTCTTAGCGAATTCAGCGGAGAAAGTAATCTGTTCAACGTCGTTCATGAATTTCTTCACTTCACCTTCGTTGACGATTTCAAGTTTGCCATCCCCAATTTTTTCTTTTAAGCCTTTTGCGGTGAATGTTCCACAGAAGACAACAACTGGTGTGGACTGGGTGATGTTAATGAAACCACCGCAGCCGGCAATTTTTGGTCCAAAACGGGAAACGTTGATGTTACCGTTGCGGTCGCATTCAGCCAGACCCAGGAAAGCCTGATCCAGGCCGCCGCCATCATAGAAGTCAAACATGGCTGGAGAATCAATTGTACATTCAGGGTTAGTTGCTGAACCAAAGCCAACGCCCGAAGATGGAACACCGCCGATATTTCCGGCTTCGACAGTCATTTTCATGCCTGGCAGTTTTTCTTCGTTGGCAACTTTGGCAATTCCTTCTGGAATACCGATTCCAAGGTTAACGATCGCATTTTTGGAAAGTTCCATCGCAGCACGACGGCTGATGACCTTACGGGCATTCAGCGGCATTTTTTCCATTGCCCCAAGCGGCTTTTTGATCTGGCCGGACAGTTCAGGCAGATATGGATTCATGTAAGTCTGCCAGGAGTTGTCTGGAGTTCCCTGAACGATGTAGTCAACCATGATTCCTGGAACTTTAACGTCTTTTGGATTGAGCGATCCAGTCTGGACGATATTTTCGACCTGAGCAATAACGATACCACCAGTGTTATGAGCAGCTTCCGCCATAGCCAGAGCTTCCAGGAAGGCAGCTTCCTTATCCATTGTTACGTTGCCGCTTTCGTCAGCTAAAGTACCACGGATAACCGCAACATCAATTTTCTTTGGTGATTTGTAGCGCAGATACTCTTCCCCATCGATGACCATGAGTTCTACCAGGTCATCTTTGGTGATGTCGTTCATTTTGCCGCCTTCTACACGAGGGTCAACAAAGGTATTCAGACCAATCTTTGTGATGACACCTGGACGGTTACCGGCAACTTCACGAAGCAGCTGAGCAAGTGTTCCGATTGGAAGGTTCCAGGCCTGAACTTTATTTTCAGTAACGAGTTTCTGTAAAGCAGGAACAAGGTTCCAGTGACCACCGACGATTGAACGCAGCAGACCTTCATGAGCCAGATGGTTCATGCCCAGTCTGTCAGTTCCATCACCAACGTTTGTTGGGAAAAACAGATCGACATCGCGTGGATGTCCAGTTTTGAGGAAACGGTCTTCAATGGCATAGGTCACTTCCTGAGGATGACCCATTCCGATAAATCCAAGCATAGTCAGCCGGTCGCCGTCTTTTACAAGTTCAGCAGCCTGAGCTGGAGTAATGACTTTTGACACAATGATTCTCCTTCTATTCTTCTTATTTCTTTTGATCGAAAATGTTTGACTTTAAAACGATCTGCGCCCTGAACAGTGCAGCAAATCCAAAATAAAAAATGAAAGACCAGCAGCTCTTCGCTACAGAGAACGATCGAAACCGCTGGTCTGATTGACGGGCCAGACACAACGATAAACGTCAGTACTGACTGTTGACAGATCCAGAAAAGGCCTCAAAGACCTGATCCAGATCCATGGTATTGGTCAAAATCTCTTTCCTTATATTTATAGAT